>Ga0307508_10004058_pt1 | contig 14486 bp, 9 predicted proteins | sample 9_EM_MG_FD_203089 | JGI IMG/M metagenome (GOLD analysis project Ga0307508, IMG submission 203089) | Populus trichocarpa ectomycorrhiza microbial communities from riparian zone in the Pacific Northwest, United States - 9_EM | ecosystem: Host-associated > Plants > Roots > Unclassified | place... | reverse complement strand
TTTACTTTATATGGAAACCGGGGGACCACCGTCTTCTGTTTTTGTGGGGCCCTCTCCTTTTGATGCTTTGCATCTTGGCCGTCCACCTCTGCATTTGGCTCTCTTTGATTCTCAATACTATTTGTTTTGCCTGCTGCCAGCGCCTTGCGGGCCCCATTTAGCATTGCGTAATAAGTGGGGATTGGTCACAATTTGAACTTTCGAGAAAACTCTGTGTTCAAAACTAACGCTGTATTACGCATAGTTATCAGACTCGACAAGGAGTTGATTCGGTTAATGAATCGGATTTTGAGTAATAAGTTAAATTTAGATTTTTTTTTTAAAAAAAAAATATTTAAAATTTTAATATTTTATATAAAAATATCAAATTATAAATAATAAAATTTTTAAAATTATTGTAAAAAAAAATTTATTCCATGTTAAAAAGATATTATATTAATATGTTATTTTTTTAAGTTAAAGTATTTAAATTAAATTTTTTTATTCAATAATAAAAAAATATAACTTTTTTATTGTGAATTTAAAATATATAAAGATTTCAAGTTGTAAATTACAAAAATAAAATATTTATCTAATATTTATATAGTAAATTTTAAAAAGTATTAATAATCAATTAATTTTTATTTTTTAAAAAGGATTTCTAGCTAAGAAAAAAAACATATTTAAAAAAAAAGATTTCAACCAAGTTTTTATGGATTGCCTGAGTAATGGGTCAACCTAACAAATCAACCAGATTTTACCGAGTTTTTACTTATATCTATTTTTTATTTTATCCAAACCGGTACAGTCCCTAGTTTTGGATTTAATAACCATGGTATTACGTTAATTACCCACATACCGTCTTTCAGTTTTTCACTTGTCGAAAAAAATTGGTCTAAGCAAAAATTAATTAATTATTTCTTAACTAGTATTAATTAATTAATAATCATAAAATTGAAGCATGGGAAGAGCAGGAAGCTGCTTTGAAGTTTCCTCTGTCCTTGTCATGTGGTGTATCCAAATACAGGTGTACTTCCTGTCCAATTTAAGGAGAAGAAAAAAGAAGTTAAAGCCCCTTTTTTTAAATACGAGGATAATTAGAGGAATAATAATGGCTAGCATGCGACAATGGAAACAAGATCTGAAAGCAAAAGGCAGTGGAATCAATCAATGCAAACAAACAAATAAAAAAATAAAAAAAATCAGCAGAATAATTATCAAATTTGCACGTCAAGAGATGGAGGCATTCAGCAAAGTAATTAACACCAAAATTTGCGCATCATCGTCTTCTTTTTCTGTCTTGTCCATAAAATCATAAAAGACATTCAAATGCTCAGCTTTTTTTTTTTTTACTTTAGTCTTAAAATTATATTCTCGAAATAGCTTTATCTAAATTGAAGCTATTTTTTTTCCCTCAAATAATTTTAAGGGTGTATTTTTTATATTGTCTTATATTATTTGATGCATTTAAAATAATAAATTCTCCTGAAGAATAACTATAAAAAAAAAAACAAATCTTTTTAACCATAAATATTCTTTAAAATTATAATATTAGCAGTATTGTTTTATTGCTTACGAGGGAAAGTTTTTAATATTGTTAAAAGACCTTGAAGTGAGAACTTCGACCAAAATGCACAAGCACGAGCTCGCCCTGTCAGCAGGCTTATTAAACTAATAATAAAATGCAAATATATATAGTTTTTATCAATTTGGATGTTGATTTTAGGTGACCCGTTATTAATTGAATTCATGTATTCATGGCCCATTGAAAAGAAAGAAAAAGGAATCGATCTATCAATGTCTAGCCTAGCCAAAGAAACCTGTCAACTGTCAAGTACTCGAATAACTTTTTTCCTTGTGCTCAAGTGCAGAACAAATGAAGCCAGGAAGGAACTTCTTGAAAGAAGAAGTCATTCATATGCTTGAAAACAAGTGACAGACCCGAAGATCCTAGAGAAGCCTATGCAAGGTGATCTGTTGCGATGGCATAAGAAACGCAACGAGCTATGGCCACCGATGTACAAGACACATAGATCCATTCCTTTTATATAGATAGACAGCATCAGCGTTGAAGTTTGAGGTCGACATGGTTGATCCCAATAAAAACACGACTTGCAGCCCGCTAAATCACAAGAGCAACTCAAGTTCCGAACAGCAGCAATATATCACAAAGTCCCTTCTGTATGCGCCTCAATGGCAAAATTCAAATCAATTCTCACGATTCCGTACAGAAATATTTTGTATAATTTACACAAATCACCTAAAACAGAGAAGATTGTATGAGACAATGGACATATTTCAAACTCGAGGAAAATCTAATGCCAACTGCTGTAAGCCATATTTCATCCAAATAGACGAATACCAAAAAGGATTTAACTACCACTACAAACGGTGAGAAGGAGCTTCTCGTTGGACAAAAAATAAGCGCCTGTAGATGGGCATCATCACCATTTTTCTGGATCAACCAACTTCACAACTCACGCGGGAAATTGTTTATGTGTCCTTCCTCCAGTGTATCTTTGTTGTTGATCTTGTATGATATCCTTGTGCGCATCACGAGGGATTTCTGAAAACATGATTTTCGTAACGATCTAATATCATCCACAGCTTAAAAACATATTATTATAATTAATTATGAGATATGAACCAGGAAAACATGATGAAGCAATATAATTTTTTGATCAGAATTCAGAAATATCATTTATTACGTGAGCAGACTCCTCACATCATATGCCTTTTCAAGCTTAAATAAAGCCCTATGCTGTCTGCTTGCACTAATGTTTACTGGGCTGGATGTTCCATGCTACAGATACAGGTAACTAGTAGCACATTTCGACTCCCATTTCACCAAACCTTGATCATTATTGGGTTCCCAGAATCAAGCATCATACATTAAAAAAACCAAGCATATTAGTTAGTCTCCCAGCCAAAGACCAAATTAATTTCAGCAGCAGGAATAAACTTCGCTGGAGTTTAATCTGAAATGGTGTTCTCCTGCAACTTCAGTGGCTCAAGTTGACAGCAGCTCAAAATTATAAGACTAAAGGACATTCAAGCATAATCGCTGATACTAGAAGCTACTAGTTCAATGAAAGCTGTTTCCATTTGTTTAAGGCTGGACAATGGCTTTATGAAACATCTAGGCGTGTTTAAGGCTGGACAACGGCTTTATGAAACATCTAGGTGTGCCAGGTTGGACTATTTTGTTTTTAAGAGAATATATTATACTTAACAACCCCATAATTCATAGAGTTAACCACATTGATGGAAGTAAAATTTCTTCAGTACACAAAAATAAAATTTGTAGCTATTCATCAGAAATTTGTACTCTCCCACTCGTACGTGACCATATTTCTATTTTAGTTTGTCCTGACATACATCAGTAAAGAATTAATTATTTTATTTCTTATTCCCCTCGTTAAACACTAGATTTAAAAGATTACTGAGTAAGATAACAAGGGATCAGTTAGGAAGAAGTCAAAAATATGTGAGATGAAAGAATTTATCGAGAGTCGATAAAATGTGGGTGAAGGCAAACAGGACACTCAGTGGGATGGAGAGAGTGCCAAGAGAATATTACATGGTAATACTAGAATGCTCGTATGATGCCATGAAATCCAGAAACTTAAGTGAATGCAATTTTAGATGACTATGTAAGAGATATACCTTCCCGTGTTGGTTATTAGTAACTCTCATATTTTGTGTAATGGATCCATTACCACTTGCAGGAAGAATATTGCTGCTAGCTGGGTCTAGGTGCAGTTGAAGAAACTGTAAAAGGACAACAGAAGAAAAGGAGAAATATCATAAAAGCATGTGGGCCAAAGAAAAAGATATTATAGGAAAGCATGTTAGAGAAAAAAAAGAAAAAAGCTGACTGAACTACATCTGAATCTACCTTTGGAACTGCTGCCTGAAATATAAAATCGGTGAAGACATTGGGTGTCAAGTTTGTGAAAGTTGCCTGGACTAATGTTGTTTGCGGGTTTCCTGGTTGCTTTGAGAAGTTGAATGTTATTCTCAAAGAGCTGCTCTCAAATGCCACGAAAGGTGGATAAACTGAACCATTATTCTCTGTTCATAGAAGAAAAGGAAATCAACAAGTGGGACAGCAACCAAGCAGCAAAACAGAAATTCAAGGTGGACAACAATTTTTACCAGGTTTTGATGGGCTGGGACCGAAGCCATCCAACAAATCCATCATTGGAGCAGCTCTAGCAGAAGAAGTTGCTTGTGCAGAAGGTGAAGAAGATGACGAGAGTGCATCTAATGTGGCTATTGGTGATTTTTCATTTTGAATGGGTGATAAAATGTCAGTTGTAGATGAGCTGCTTTGTACAGGAGGCACTCCAATTGACAATAGATCCAGTAGAACATCTGTGCCAGCTTTTTGAACCTGGTTTGTGCCTAAGAGGTGCAAACAGAAATCATAGATTAGATTACACATGCGATTAACAGCAAACAAAATGCACAATCAGCAACAGAACACTGAAACAGTTTAACTTAGAAGTAAGTCCATCACTCAACAAAGGAATGGTCAAACAAGTACTAGTCCAACCACAAAATTTATGATGTATGAAAAAGAGTATGTTTTTTTTAACAAAATGACAACACATATTGACAGTTGCTTTAATGCAGTCACATTTCAGAAAAAATCGAAGAGATTGTCATAGATTCAAAATAACGCTTTCAAGGAAACAGCCAGCAAAACTTTAGTTCATTCCACAAAACTGTTAAGGCCTACATGGTTTTATTTATGCGAAGCTCCCCACTAGGTTTTACAGTCTAAAAGCAGGAGATGCTTGTTCAATTATCACAGTTCTGGGACAACACGGATTCAGACAACAGGAACCCAACTAAATTGTAGCTAATGTCTGCAAAGGCTTGTGAGGATGATTCCAAACTCCAACAAAAATGATAGCAAAATGAGCATCAGCAACGATAATGCAATCAGGACTTTCAACTTGTGAGTATGATTTATAATAAGACATCCCAGGTTCTAGTAAACTAAAAATACTGTTTCAAAGATGTGCATAATCAAGTTATGTCACAGCTTAGAAATTAACCTGATTGTGTTGGAGCTGGTGACAAATCAACACCTAGAAGATCCTGAAGAAAATCACCACCAGAAGAGCCGGGTGCTGCTGGAACATCATCTGAAAGATCAAGTAAATCTACAAGAGGAGCTGTGGAGGGCTTCACAACTCCATTTGGAAGATTAAGGGAAGCCCCACCAGAAGTTGAAACAGCTGCTGGCAAAGAACCAGCCCTCCTTGTAGTGAAAGTAGCCTCATCCAAAATTGGCATCCTTTCGACCAGTGTAGATCTGCATTCATATGTTAGTTTACTAATCAATGAAATTGCTACAGATATGGAAAAACTTTATGAGATTAACAATGAGATTAACAAGGTAAAATAATAAAAATTTAACTGCATACCTTATATTTTGATGCTTCTCAATGATGGAATTAAATTCAAGGGATCTTTGCTGCAATTCAAGCACAAGGCTGCCTTTATGGTGAACAATTATATCCTTGATCCTTCTGGAAATGATTCAAAGAACAATTCTATACAATTAGATCCCATATCTTGCCACAAATATTATTCAAAATAACAGTTACATTAACAGTAAGAAGAAATAATAATAATAATAATAATAAAAAAAAAAGAATTGTCAAATTGTTTGTATAGAAAGACTGGCTGACAATAATAATAGACTCAAACTTTCAGCCGAAATCTCATTCTTTTTATGCATCTTAAAAAAAATGCAATGCCTCTAGGATAGAAAAACATAGGCCTAATAGAATTGCAGGGAATGGAAGGTGCACAAATAAAATAAACACTGAGAAAACACATACTCAGAACAAGATGGGAAACGGGAAGAAAGTTTTAAGAGAGCAATCAGAGCCATTGCTTTAGTAGTGAGGTCTAAGGCATGGTGCTTTAAAGCAATCTCAACAACATCCACAATGTCAGACTCCGTAACCTGCTCAGGAAAAAACTTAACTTAGCAGGCAATTAAATGAGAAAGACAACCAACAATAATACTGCTATACACAAAACAAAAGATTTTTTTTGTGTTTGTGGTGCACACACAAATGATTGTTAATCTTGCTTCCTGCCATTAGTCAACTCTGCTGGATCAAACTGACAACCTGATCTCATCAAGCTTTTTGTAAGCAAAGCAGAGATGAAGTCCCATTGGCAAACTAATAAGTCCAACCATTCAACTTTTGTTATCAAGCATCATTAAATATTGGAGGAAATGGATCGATTTACTTATATAACAAATTAGTTGGGTTAGATAAAATGTTAAAAGATATTCTTGTTCACATGAAAATGATAATATCAAGAGCTAGTTCATTTTTACATTCTTACATGGAACTTATTGTATTCCCTAAATCCAAGGGAAAGGACAGGAGGAAAAATAACAATTTTAATGTGACTGCTTTCAGCCCCAAAAACATATTTTGCCAACATTCCAGCATAATAGCAGCATATTTGTATTACTTTCCACTAGAAATTATACATCATACAAAATGGACTCAAATAAGTAAAAGATCCATGAACAGTTTCACTGTGGCAAAGCCATAGAAGTTTGCTTTATCAACATCCCATATTTTCATCATCCAAGTCAACAAAGCACGGCACAAAGAAGGTCCACAATTTGATTTCTTTTATACTCCTCCATCCTATAATACTAGTCCAGTATGCAGACAATAATTTTTTTTTTTTTAAATCACATACATGCATACAGCTTGTAGATTTTTTTCACTTTCTACAAATTGGTTATATAAAATTATTCTACAAAATAAATTACTTTTTCTTGTTTTTAGTAGACAAATATAATGGTATAAAGGGAGTAATTTTTGTCAGAAGTTCCCTATTACTGTTACCATGTGTGCTAATTAGGTAACACTACCCATCGAATTTGAGGTAGCAGAAAGAAGATGACAAAAGCAAGTGCATAACCAGCAGAGTATATAACAAAATACTTACAGTTACAGGATCCTCTATGGCAAGCATTCCAACATTATTCATCAACATGTCACCGTATTCCCCAATGCACCAAACTGCTACGCGAACAAGGCTTTCCTGATGGGAAAAAAAAAATCAAAGTGGATAGAAATGACAATTCCTTTTCGGGATAAGTATAACATGCACAGTTAAATGCAGAATCTCATAGACTGCCAAATAAAGCATTTTCTTTTATCAAAAGAAACTTTGAATACCTGCTCAGAAGATGTTTGGAAAGCTTTGTACAATGCCCTGACTGTATATCCATGAAGGTCGGAAGCATTGCTTATCACAACAATAAGGGCATGCCATACTTCATCTTTTACAAAGTTTCCAGCCTACTAAGCACAATATTAAGATCAGAATATGGATTTGTAAAAGATATCGCTACTCAAGACCAGAAAAGGCCAAAATAACAATTACCAGATTCATGCGCTTTGAATTGATCTTTGATATACTCAATTAATTCTTTCAGGTCTCATCTTTCACCATGTTTTAGTTCTCAGAAAAAGTGAAATAAATAAAAAATCAATTCCATGTAATTCCATTTACCAAAACATCTTCATTTTGCAGGCTTTAATTATCTAGATTTACTTGTAAACAACATGCTGCATAACGCATGGCTGAAGGAAGCTCAACATTGAGTTCAACAAAATAAATCAACCAAAGGAAGACGGTCAAGGATGAGAGATTATAAGCTCCTGATAGTAAATGACACAAAAACAATAAGATTGACCCAATCTTTCAATAAGAGACCATCATGCACACAAAGCAATGGCATAAACAGAACAATGTATTATGATACTAGCAAAATCAAGAAGTGAGGCCAACATTATCATCCCAGCTGAAAATGTCTCACGAGGATGGCTACAAGACATGAACATGGGTGGTGGCCGTAGAAAAAGATGTGGCTTAAGCTGAAAGAACCTGTGTTTTCAATAGAGTGTGATATAAATGGCAAACATGAAAATGTTCATCTAGCTGCCCCACAATGTGATAATAGAAAGCATCTTAGAGCCATGACAATGATCATATAATGAATAAACATACTAAAATGTCCCAAACAAGGTTCAAACAAACAGCAAAACTGCAATGGCAGCTTGACATTAACATTTTTACCTCAGCAAGAACCTTGAGCATCTGATCAATGTACCAAATTTTCTCAGGGGAGAACCTAAAGCATAAAAAAGCAAAAGTAAATTGATTAAACATAGGAGAAAGGTAGTTCTGAATGATCATGATTTATGAACCCCCAAACCATACTACTAAACTATATAACTCTACATTCCTGCTTTTAAAGGGGCGGGGAAAACAAAACTGTGCAGCATGGCACAGTCCAGGTAACAAATCAAGAAATTTGTCTGTGGGACAATTTCAGACCAGTGAAACATGAATACATCACTGTTCAGATAATAAATTCAGATACCATAATTCCATTTTATCATTTTATGTTAAACTCACACGATAGTTTTAGTACAACAGGGATGCAGCCCGGTACAAAGCGTGAATTCCAGGATGAAAGATGCCTATTTAAGGAGATGATATTATAGAGTGTTGTTTTTATACGATTCATTATTTTCCATGTAGCTTTTTTCTCTTTTTTAACTCAGACTGGAGACACCCCCATTTAGCCCTTTCAACAAATTTCTTTTGCATCTCAAACAACCGAAGTAACAAAGACATATATGGTTTCAGATCACTTGATATCTCTAGAGGCTAAAGCCTAGAAGCATTATTGATTCAATGCAAGTTTAAATACAGGCCAGTATCAATTCCCCTTTTTTCCAGCAAGAAAAGGCGGAACCAATAGTTGCGTTCATCAAAATAACAAGCACATGCAAGAAAAACACAATCTAATATATCCCACAATCAGTCAGGGAAAACAAGTGGATGTCTTAATTCAAGAACTGCACAACTTACTTCTCAACAATGGAGCAAATTTTGGCAGTAAGATCCCCTTTAAATTCTTCATCACTTACTTCCAGATAATCAATTAGCTCTTTTGTCAAAGGTTTTACATTGGTCTCGTTCACCAGAACGTAAACAAGTTCAAGGGCCCTTTTCCTGATTGAAGCATCTGAATCCTGAAATAAAAAGGCCACAACCTGAGCTTCTGAATTTTCAATCTTTATTTGTTTTGTCAGTAACATTAACAAGGAAGCGAGAAAGTAATACATCGAGTTCAGGTTTAACGGATCAACTGATATATTTTACGTCTTGCTTGTTACCAAACAGAAGTAATATGGAACGGGAAAAAAGGTTGATGGGAAAGAAAAAACTTTACTGATGTAAAAAAAGGCAGAATAATAGTCTTCATTAGATTATTTTCCACCTCAGCTGCAATATCTTTTGTCTGGTCCTGAATGACAAATCTACCTTATTTATTTCTCCAAAGCCCTAAACAAGAAATCACGAATCCAAGTAGCCAAACCCAAATTTTTTTGAGATTGAGACATATGGAGTTGAGTTACTTACATTTACCAGTAAGCAAGGAATTGATATCCAAACCCAAATCCACAACACCCAATCATGTTTGTTTGGAGAGGACACTAAGACATAAATACATCGTCCTTGTTAACCATAACCATCTTATTCTATATCTGACCAAGACATAGCCAGAATATGATAAGCCTAATCTCCTTTCAATTTAACCTTTTTTTCATTCTTCGCTGTTCAAATCCAGTTATTTGAGCAGATTATAACTCTTACGACACCTTAAAATAGAACATGCAATTGAAAGAACTAGAGATTCCAGAGGTAAAAATTTTGTTGATGCGAAAAAGATACACAAAGAAGATTTGTCTATTCACCCAAAATTTGTAATAATTTAAATGAAAATGGTGAGTTTGGATTTTTATAGCACACATTTACTCATCATAGTTTTAGACAGGAAAATGGTATTAAAAAAGTGAAATGGATATGATTTACATATATTATAGAATTTTAACCTTCTCTACAACTACTAGTTATTTAAAAATAAAAAAGAGATCAAGGTGGTGGAACCCCATACCTTTACACATTCCAAGATTGTTGCCCGATGCCTTTGTACAGCTTGAGCATCTACAGTAATAGCCTTCATCAGCATGTTTAATGCAACATATCTGAAACAAATGTTAGGATATGGTTTTATTTTTAGTAAAACAAGCAAAATAAAACAAATCAAGTTTATTGATCTTAAATTAATAATCAATATAGCTGCTGAAAGAACTACTACTATCCAGATGAAGCACTGTGGAGCTGTAATAGAGCATGTGTCTGATTTTATATCCAGAGATCAAACAATAAACTAGCATGATGCGCGTGTATTATAGAAATATTTTCCAGTTATCTACTACATTTTACCATAAAAGATATATAAAAAAGTGTTAACCTATCACTTAACTTTCTAAAATATAAAACAAGAGGACTCAATTCATTCACTTCTATTTAGCAAAATGAAAAAAAAAATGCAACAATTAATTTGGCAGCACTTGTATTCCAAGGATAAAATTTCAGACAAGTAATTTTTTAGGAAAATTTATGGAAAATTGAAAAACTAGAGAATAGGATTTTCTACAACAATTCTAACAAGTAAACATAATTTTTTACAACATTTTCTTTTATCTTGAGAATTTTTATGGGAAAAAAAAAGCAATTAGTCCTGAGTTAAGTATTTTTATTATTTTACTTCTTTAAAAAATATAATGTCCCAAATTTGTATGTGAATCAGGATAAATGTTAGTCCATACTCCATAGAGTCAAGCCAGTGTGCAAGCAGCTAAGGTCACCCTTTAACAAGCAACTACCCTATATAAAGTAGACAATGATGATAATCACACTGCAAATAAACATGTCAAACTAACTTTCTGTTAATAAATATGCCTCCCTGTTTAACAGGTAATCATCTTATATTTTGTAGATCATATGGATAATCACTGTTCAAAGGAATTCAACAAACTCAACAGAACATTAAAAAAAAATCATGTGCCAATGGCAGATCATTTCTCATTGAATCAGGAGAAATATACCTTAAAACATATGTCTAGCAGTATTTAGTCCAATTGGTTTATTAAAAAAAACAGCATGAAAGGGATGAAATGACATGTCATGAGATCATATCCAAGTTATAATCTTATGAAACAAAACCTGATATTATTGTCACGGTTAGACAAAAATCTTCCCAGGATATTAATAGCAAGCACTCGTAGGCCACCATTATCTTCAATGCTCATGATAGTTTCAACACATTCATATAGAATAGCATTTCCAGCATTTTTGTTTGACTCAGTTTTTGTTGCCACCTAAGAAGATATCAAGCAAACAAGAAAGATTAAAATGTTGTCAATTTAAGAAGCAAAGTGATCAAAGATAAACAATTGTAAGGAATCGTGAGCGTTTATAACAATGTACAGGGTGATAACAAGTTGACAGGCTAGAATGTGTGGATCAGTCATACAGGTTGAGAAGATGTTCAGCTTCACATGTTGATCAATTTATTCTCAATCATTGACAAATGCATTTACAAAAAAGCACAGCTTAGCCCAGTTAATGGAAATTTAGCCCAATTAGATTACTCAAACTGTTAAACAAGGCTACAGAAGGGAAGCTTACTAGCCAGTACTTTGCAGAATCCTACTTCTTAACAGACTATACATATTAAACCCACAGTTAATAAAAATTGTACTTACTCAACTCTACTTGGCTATCCCAAACTGGTTGAGCTTTTCTACCTGGATCAACTTCCTTCATTCAGTTGTAATTAGAAATGACAATTTAATTATTATTTAGGCAAACTGACTTCAAATTCTCTTCCATCGAGGATGTTCAAACCAAAATGCCCACTTTAGTGATTTTCATCCATCATCAAGGTAACAATGAACAAGAACATACTCATCAACAGAGACCACCAATCACCAAAAAACAATAAAGAAAGCCTAATCATATAGAAATAGGAAAACAAGATTCCATATTCACAGGTTTATTAAGAATTAAACCCATACGTTCTAAAGCAAGTCTCATTCTATTATCAATGCAAGGCCTTTTTCTTCAGCCCACCCACTTAATTTCTTCATAATGTTAGAATTCAAATATGTATGAGGAACTTCGTTGTCTATAGGATTTGACTTGCTCTACACTCATAAGCTTTACTAAAAAAGGCACAGAAAAAAAAAACACAATTTCATCACATTTGTCAGACTCATATCATTTCTATACTTTTCTCATTTCTAATTCAACACAACAGAAGTGATCCAAGCCATCAACAATTGACATGTTGATTATGAACCAGCAACTCTCAAACACTAATAGAAGTAATATGACAGACTGATACAAAATGCAAATGGAAACTAACCTGAGCAAGTATGTCATTCATGGCATCACTAGCATCAGCATCTCCTTGGCCCAACGCACGCAAAAGTTTGAGCAATCTGACATGGAGAAAAGGGTCCGCGATACCGGCAATGTCATATTCCGGTGCATATGGACTGTTAACAACATCCTTTAAAGTTCTGACCAACCCTTCTGTGTGTTTCTACAAAAATGATTTTATAACTTGTCACACTTAAGGAATAAAAAGCATACTGACCATAAATTTACCTTAAAAATTCAATTATTTTCATGAAAAAATCCCTAAACAATATATCTATAATATAAACATTAATATAAAGAACTAGGTTCATTTATGCATGATGAAGAGTTCACTTCTGCCATGCCAAATAAAAAGCTCAACAATACTCAAATTTAGCATTAGTCAGAATGCTTGTTTCTTCCTAATACAGGCCATGATGAGTACCTTTCTCAAAAACTCGAGGGCTTCCGGACTGACTTTACATAAATCTGTACAGAGTTGAATTCCCGTTATTAAGACTCCATGATGCTTCTCTTTTAGTAAGGCAGCCGCAGGATTTATAAAATTTTCTGCCAGATCCGGGACTTTCCTAATAATCCGTATAGAGCATAATGCAGCCTATGTTTGAGCAAGAGTGCAGTAAAAATTAGAAGAACACAAAAGAAAGCCACAGAACAGTGAAGCCAGAGAAGCATCAACTTTAGAGCAATTTAGGAGAACTTAAATCAGAACAATGCACAACCAAGTACCTCCAAAATATCTCATGTGATTAGGAAATTAAACTAGGCCAAAAACATACAACAAACCACATTCTTTCATTACATATATCTGATTCACTCAGTTTCTATATCATTACGGCAGATCAAGAGCTTTTGAGAATTAAAGCATTCCAAACTTCAGGGGTCGCACAGCTTATTCCCTCACCAACCTATCATCTTTTCACTCACTAACTATTGGAACCAAAACAGATAAACAAGAATTCATGCAAAAGTATAATAAGCAAATTATGTTAAAAGCAACTCACCTTTTTCCGAATATTTGGATCCCGAAATTGCAGCAATCTTTCCACTTCTGGTGCAAGATCACGAGCCATTTCTGCTGAACAAATATTTCCCAAAGCACAAAGTGCAAGTCCCACAATATACTGGTTTGAATGATTAAGATCTCTGAATATAAGTTAAGGCCACTAAACAGATACAAAGATTTTTCTCTTTTCATATTCATTTGTTCAACTAGCAATTCCAAAAAAATCCCAGACGACAGAAACAGATGAAACATAGCTTGCAAATTAAGAAAACCTAAACAACAGAACATATAAACATTATTCGGATACTGTTTTAGCGAGTTGGTAACGAGCATTAGAACTTCTTGTCTTTCATCAAGAAGTAACATGAGGCCGAGATATCCGATCCTCTTTTCAGGAAATCCGGCGGAGGCAATCAACTTTAAGCACTCCATTTGACCAAAATGTGTTGGGTAGCCAAGCATATGAATAAACATAAGCTTTGCCAAATTCCGGTGTCTATAATCTTGATCATTTTCATTAATCGACGTTCGAATTGCAGCACATTCTTTTCTCACAACAGCTCTTTCCTCCGCCGCCGTTTTACAAGCCCGTATTGCCCGAATCATGTCCCTTTCATTTCAAAAATTATCCAATTCATGCTCAAAAAATTGTAAATAAAAGGAATCCTAATCTTTAAACTAAACCAGAATTGCATAATTCTAGCTGCCGAAAGGGTCGGATTTCAGGAACCAAATGAGAAGAGTAAAGAAATCGTACTCACCTAAGACGCGTACCGGAAAAGAACGAATTCATGATTGGGTCCGTTTCCGAGAATTTCCTGGAAGCTTAATCAGATCCGAGAACGAAAGTTAACTCTTGGTCAAAAATTGCGACGTGACCCGGGGATTCAATCAAGAGAATCCGAATAAGGTGATCAAGATCCGGATATATAATTTTAGAGATCTCAGAGAAGAGAAGATGAGAAGGAAGAGAGATTTGGATCTGAGAGAGACAGAGTGTGTGCGCTTTTTTTTAATTAATTAATTATTATTTTTCACTTATAAAATGATGCTAGTAGTAGCGCTGCTGTTCGTGTTTTGTCTCTGAAAAAGAAAAGAAAAGAAAAAATGGAAGATTACATTATTTATTTAGTCCTTA
>Ga0307508_10004057_pt1 | contig 14488 bp, 17 predicted proteins | sample 9_EM_MG_FD_203089 | JGI IMG/M metagenome (GOLD analysis project Ga0307508, IMG submission 203089) | Populus trichocarpa ectomycorrhiza microbial communities from riparian zone in the Pacific Northwest, United States - 9_EM | ecosystem: Host-associated > Plants > Roots > Unclassified | place... | reverse complement strand
TGAGCGGGGGCACATCGGAGGGAGAATTACCCAGATGGGGTCTGCAAGGACGTTTCACTGGATTGAATGCCTCACCAGCCATAGATGGAGGACGCGCATGTTTCGTTGTGAGGCGTCGCAGAGGGGGGGTGACAGACGATGGCCGGAGGCGGAGGGGAGAAACGTCGCTCATTGTCATTCGACGTGGGAATGGCTGGTCAAGTGCAAGCCTACACTTAAGATTGATGTTGAACGATGTCCTCGTGGGAGAGTGGTCAAAGAAGTGGGCGAGATTGGCACTCCGTTTTGCCTCGTTGTTGAGGGCTGGGGTCGAACCACGATCCTCATCTTCGTGTTGGTCGGACCCCCGATTCGCCTTCAATCGTGTCAGGTGCTGAGTCAACATCTCCACCTCCTTGTCTGCCGCACATTGCCGCTTTTCCTCCCTCCAGCGCTCTTGCTGGAGTGCGACGTATACCTTTGGCTCCGTATCTCTCTCCGTGAGAGATAGCTTGAGTTTCGCAGCACGTTCGCGGGACTCTTTGGCACGTGTGCTCAGGGCTACGGTGGCTTGTTGCAAGGCACAGACCTGGAGTTCGAGGGGAGAACGTTCCACTTCGCAGCCCTTCAGTGCGCTGGCAAGGGCTTGTTCGGCGACGGAGTAGCGAGTGCTGCGAGAACTTGCCTCGCTCACAGATCCGCGCCGGGATTCCACACGCGCCGGGAAATAGGCAGCAGGATTAGGCATGCCAAAAGTGAGACCTGTATTCGGTGTGCTGACTGAACGCTCAGTGCGAATCGAAAATGGATAGGGGAAGGGCGTACAAGACGGGATGAGTAGATGTATGTGGAGAGACAAGGTCTTTGGAGTTTAGGGCCACGTTTGTAAGTTCCTAGCCAAGAGCCAGATGTCAGACGCGTGTGAGCACGCGCCGGTGTGATGATAGAACTCGTACATTAAGGGCCGTCCCCGTTGCCAGGCGGCGACCAGTATCGATCCGCAGGGGCGGTGGTTGACGGTAGTTCTTGTTGGGAAGTTCTGTCGCATGAAGAAGTTCGTCTACTCGGTCGACAATCTTTCGACCGATCATGAGCAAAAAGATATGGAGCAAGAATGAGAAGAGTTCACAAGAAAAGAGAGGAGATAGTTGGGGCCAGAGAACGGGGTTTTCTGCGGGTGACGCGGGTTATGCGCGTAATGGCGCCGGGAGGTGAGGTCGCCGCACACGTTCAAGTTCAGACTACGAAGCAACGCCCACGTCTCCAACTTTCGCATGCAGGCCACCACCGACACCGCGTCCAATCATTGCGAGGGTATACTGTCATGCATTACTTGCCACGTGGTGATAGTGGAAACGTATCTATGATATGCTCTAGCCATGAATTACGAATGGGCCACGAATTACGATCTCCCAAGTACGAGTTCTTTCAAACCCTTGCCAAACTGTTTCACCCTCCGCTTCATATTCACCCTTGTCGGTGATCGACTCGTCTCTCGAAAATGATAGCTACCTGGCTCGTCTGGTGCATCCTCCCGCCGCCACCGCGCCAGGTTCATCCGCAGCTCCATCTCCCCACTAAGGGAAAATCCAGAACTAGCGTTTGGTGACGTGGCCTGACCAGATAAGACCATCGACATGGGGCGCAATTCTCGTGCATACGTGGTACCCGATCGGTCACCACAGTCGAGAGACTTCGTCCCTCGTGGTACGTAATCGACTTGCGATGGGATCGGGGAGGGGGTACGAGGAGCGGCTATAGAGAAGACAGGGCTGGTTGGACGTGACATGTCCTTGCGAATCGCAGTATAGTACGGCCGATTTGGATGTCCCAAGCGAACAGGGGGAGCATCATGATCATGAGAAGGCGTTAGCGATAGAGCATGTGACTGACGTGCTTCCACTGCAGACGTTGGATATATATCCACACTCTCCCGTAAAGGAGAACGGGAGCGAGGAGAGAGGGAGGATCCGCGCGGGAGCAACGTCATGTTTTTGGTCCTGCGCAGCCCGCGTTTAGGGGAACATTGTGACGAAGAGATGGACGATGTTGCTGAGTGCACGTGCCCGCGATCCGACATGTCCATCGAGCCTGTACTACGTGGCGTACTCGATGCTCTCATTAGCACAGACGTTGCAGAGCCCATGGCCCGCATGGTCATGGCGTTGTCTCGCCCCATACGTTCAGCTGTGGGGCACGAGGCGCGAAAGCTCGTAGGTGGAGGATGAACGCTAAGAGCTGGAGGTCTCCTTCTGTGACGTCTCGAATCTCTCTTCGGACCCCAATCTTCGGAATCGTGCTTGTACGGTGGTTCTGCCTTGGGCTCGGGAACGTTCGGAAAGGAAGAAGTCGGGAGCGGTGGCTACACAACACGAGAATGATGTAGATCAGTACATTCGCCATTATCGGACGTGGACATGGACGAGAAGTAGGATGGAAGTACCGTTATCGAGGTTGCTGTGGCGACTCGATGCACGCCACCATCGACCGTTTCCTTCTGAACGTCCTGGGAGTTCGTGGACGCGACAGTGAGAGCCACGTCGCGATCCACAACAACAACGTTATGTGGGTCCGACCGCCGGTCATCATGACACATGTCACGGTGAAAGGCTTCCAAGACTGCCGTAATACTTGGCACACTTATGGATTGACTCGGAATTGAGGAAGACGTTCGCTCGTTCTGAGGGGTGTGAGGGCCGGCACTTGACGCTGTAGAGTTTGCAGATATTCTCCGGGGATATTGTCTGGACTTCTTCGGTGCGGGAACTGCCCTCGGGGGTGCACTCAGTCGGCGGGGCCTCGGCAGGTTTGCCTCGAATTGTTTCGCTGCCTCAGTTGACGTCCATTCGCACCACAAACAAAGGGGGATCCACGCATTGGCGAAGCCACATTGTGCACATACGAACAAAGGGCGATTTGGACAGAGGCGCAGTGCCGGGAGCGAATCGGATGGTGGAAGGTGCTAAACCGTGCAGTCTTGTTAGATCGATCCACCCATCGACTGATAAAGTACCGAGAATGGCGCTGACTTACAGGCTTGTTTCTCTTCCATTGTCTCTGCAGGTACCGTCGCGGGGTAATAGAGGTATCGTGATAGTCAGCCCAGTCGCCCATAGTTGGCGGCGGTTTCGCTCAGTAGGACAAAGCCAAACGGGCGCAAGAAGGACACAAGGGCTGCAGGCCAGCCAAAATAAAGGCGGAGTATTGGGCACGAGGGAAGGGCTAGAATCGCAAGTCCTGCGGTCCGAAGCCTGTCCGAAGCGTGAACACGCTGGCAGATGAATATCAGGCGATTAGTGAAACGAGCACAGACATATCGGTCACAAGGCACGGAACAGTCAGTGTCCTGTCCGTTCTGACATGCGCGGTACGCGTGCTCTGCGGGATAAGATAGTAATTGTAGGCAGGCAAGTGAGTGCGATGGATTGCGTGTAACACCTAGGAGACACGTTGCAAAATCAAACCTTCGATTGTGGACATGTGGACTCCAACCTCCTCACTTCTCCCTGGTAGCCTCGGGAATTAGAGAATCAATACAGAACCTGTACCGCGGTCCATGGATTAGCTTTCCTGAAGATCCGTTAGCGCGACCCTGCCCTTGAGAAATCGTGCCCACATGCATCCCAGTCGTCGGGGAACAACTACCGTAAAAGTGCGAATCGATTGTCGCTACGGGACATGTGTGATATAAATTATGCTATAGGGATAGCGGGGCCATCCAATATTACAGCCTCAAGAATGTCCAAGGGTTAGGGACACGTAATCGTACATCAACCTTGCCAGGGAATCATACGAATACTGCAATGGCACCTCTTTTCTCATCCATCGTCCATCGTCCGTCCATTAACAGACTGAGATGAACGCCTCTGCACCCATTGACGGGGCAATTCCATTCGTGCTCAGCCTCTACGAAGGGAGCCTTCATTTTTCCTTTGCCCTTGCGATTACTTCGGTGAGTTACCTGATCCCCATTGCGAGCACCGCGGCGCCCACTTGAAGGGGTGGCAGGCATTGTGTGGGCAGCCGAGGAAAGTGGTCCTGGCATCCCGCGACGCGGACGTAACCGTGACCGTATTGAGCCAGCATCTGAATCAACAACCACGGTATCTTGACTTGGCGACGGTGGGTACTGCTCAGGCTCTGCATTCATTCCCCTGCTGCTTGATCCGGTTATGCCGGGAGTTGTAGGTTCCATCAGCTTCTCAATGCATTTTCCATCAAGTAAGTGGCCGCAGCGCAAGCCCCATAGCTTCCGCTTAGCGCGATCCTCGCCAACATCGGAGGCTCCAGCGACAAGAGGGTCACGGCAAGCAGCACACACCAGGGTGACCTGGCATACTCGAGTCCCGCTACCGCTCGCATAACGCGCTGGAGAAATGTCGGCCTCCTCAGTGACAGGGGAAGATGATGGGGACGGGGAGAAATCGTGTGTGAAACCAGGTAATGGTCGGTCCGGATGGGTGTAATCGGGTTTATAATCAGATTCGGCCTGCCTGCCGGGATCCCGTTGCTTGAGCGCTCGTTCTATCTGACCTCTGACTCTGCCAGCGGCGAATGCGTTGTCCTCCTCACCCAAGAAGCCTATTTCGTCTAGCCCGTCTAATAAATCGTCTTCTTCCTCGCCTGCGAAGTCGAAGGGATCCCATCGCATGATAAATGAACCGGTGACGCCCCAGCTATTACGACGTTCGAGCCGTTGGAACGTGTTACGTGGGCCCATGATTCGCCGGACGCCCGCCAGTAACGCGCCACCAAAGCCCATGGATGGAACATGATGAGATGGAGTGGCAGCAACCGGCGGTGATGGTAACTCAGCGGGAGGTGGTGGTCGCAGGTCGGCCTCAAATGGGAGTGGATCTTCATTGGGAATGATAAGTCCAGGGGGTGGGCGCTGACGCAATGGCAGAAATCTTTGGGGGATCGGTGGTACTGGAGGGATGCCCCCGATTTGCGGAGGGGGTGGGGGAGAAAATATGCGTTGTCTTTCGACTGTTGTCCAAGTGAGCGGGTGTGACACACAAGATTCAAAATGTACCGAACGGAGGATGCGGCCGAGCACGGTTATGCCCAACGAATTGAATTTCATTGTCGTCTTCACTGTCGGTGAGAAGGATGACCTCCCTAGTCACTGACACGGCCCTTCCATCTTCTCCAACGCGCCTCCTTTGGCTAGGGCGTGCCGAACCGACATAAACAATATCGTCGGAATCCAGAGCGTCAACGTCAATAACATCCGGCGATTCGTGACGTCGGCGTTCAGGAATGACTGATGGCTGTATCGGGGAGTCCACTGCGGACATCAGAGCTTCAATATGGAGGAGGTGATCACTTTCCCGTCGTCATGGACGTTGGAGTCCATGATACAAGCACCGTCGGAACGCTTATAACTGTAGTTACGTAATCACCGCGCACGGACCATTCCCAAACGCGGCCACACGCACCGTGATCCTATAAATTTTCACCATCACGTCGAACATCATTTTCTTCAATCAAGTCTCTGTGTAAGTACCATTTACCATCCTTTTTCTTTGGGATGACTTTATTCTCTTCCCCGTCCTACACGACCATGCCGAGGAACAGAGCAGTTCGTTCGCAACGAACAGCGCTCTCCGGAGCGCATAGTGTACTTGCCAGTGCCATTTTGTCTGACATTTCGTTATTCCCTTGTTTTCTAAATGACTGTTACTGACGTCGAGCCCAGCTAGGTGATGCTCTGCGACTCTCACCTCGATCAACGATGTATGCATTGAACGGGTGAGTTTTTATTTCGGTTGTTTTCGCGTTATTTTTGCTGTGCCGCTTTGCACGATGAAATACTCCGTTTATTCGCAGTTTCCACTCTAGCACCCTCCAGTCGGAGTACTCCTCCAGTGCGGAACGCTTATACTCCCCCTTGGGCCGTGTGAACCCAAAAGCATGTGCCGAGCGTGGGCCGCCTTGTGGTGCGCTGAGCGGGAAGCGGGGGTCGGTGCGATGAGGGTCAATGAGGACCTTCCTTTGGATGTCTGATCTATTTTGGCACAGCGGGCATTTATGTTAGTGAATACATTCTTATTGACCAACCCTTTACAGATGATGGTGGAATATTTCTTGCTCGACATAGATAGCCTTGCATGATAATATATTCTTTTTTGCTCTCCCTCCGTGCTGTATAGCATTAAGTTGTGCATGAACTTGGAAGACGATGGCGTTCGGATTTTGCAAGTGTCAATGAAGCATCTTAAATTTCTGGTAACCTGTTTCGTTCGTCACGCGTCATGACTAAAGTACTAATCCTGTGAGGGATACCGAGGTATGTTACAGTGATGAACGTTTCAAGTCCAATTGCAGGTCGCTATGCAACATCTGTTGAACCAGTACATCCAGACTGAAGCAACTCATTGACAACAAACAACTTTTCTACAAACATGACAGCGTTGACGTTGCAATCAAAGTACAAAGTGAGGGTTACGGTTGATCCAATCGGATAGCGCAATAGGAACACTTCAGTTGAACGATTTCCTGTCTGGTTTGGTACGTAGCTGGAAGCCAAAAAAGTCTGTCTTGAAACATGGATACTGGTGTTACCAGACGGGTAACGACGAGGCTTATAAGGCAGTGAGGTGGGTACTCGAGGTCAGCCTCTTGTTCCTCGGCACTGAGATGATATTGCATATGACGAACTCCCCACCGAGTCGCCGACACATGAAATCGTGAGTATTCAGGAATCTCGAATGCATAATCTGCAACGTCAGCGCTAGCGCCTCCCGCAGGACCCCGCGGATTGGTACAACAATGAGGAAGGCTGTGGGCGCGCCATCCGCGGGTCCATCGACGACAGCGGTCTTCAGCAATGCGACACCTTCCACCCTCCAAGCTGAAATTGAACGGGGATAAAGGCAGCGCAGTCAAAGCGATCGACAAGTCCCTCGTGGTTTGGGCTACATTGACTCGTATCTCATTCATAGCCCCCTCCGGGGACCACGGATGTGTCGAGAGCGCTGGGAAGCCATTGCGGAAGCCCAGAATGAGGGCAAGGTGAAGAGCCTATCGGGATAAGCCACTTTGCTGTGCGGCAATATGGGGGGGCTGCTGGGCAAGGGTTTACCTGACCCAGCAGTGCAGTCAGGTGCGTTTTAGCCTGAGACGCCGTCACGCACGCCGTGGGTCTGTACGCCATTCACCTCACCTGCGAAACATGCAGGTCGATCTCCATCCCTTTAATTTATGACGCGAACGGACAATAGTCGAGTGTTGCACACGACGCGGCGTTCTGCTAGAAGCAAGGATGCCGCTAGTCGAGGCGATGCGGTTCGACCACCCCCCGATAACGAGACCCGCCGAGAAATACGCCAAGGGACCTGCTCAGATTTTGTTGAGATATTCGCTACAAAAGGTATGTGAGGCGTTGTGGGCAGGTCCGTCGGAATGCCGTTCATCCGTCGTAATTTACACGGCTGATGCGGCGGCGGCAGGGACTCGTCCCTCTACCCCAAATCATATCACACTAGAAACGGATCACATCAAACACGCAGATATACGATTTCGAGTTGTGGAAAGAGGAGGTTGGAATTTTGGATCGCCTTGATGAATTCAGGCTGGCAACGAGCGTGCATTTCTTTGTTACCAAACTCTCGTTGACCCTAACGACTACGGCCTTGGGGTCCGACAGAATGCTTCTGAGGTTTCCGGAGAGCCACCGGCCATGGCCGGGACAATGCGTTCCGTCACACATTTGTGAACCTAACTTTGTATCTATCTGAATTAAGTTCCGCTCAAGTTCAAGTCACGTCTGCAAAGACATATGCGTGGAATTTACAAAATAATCTACATGTAACCCAACAAGTAATTCATAATGTAGTGGAACGGGAATGCACCTTGTACACTGTGTTATAGTTAAATTGTCATATGCATGTCAATCAGCATGTGCATTTGTACAGTAATCAATGCCTTTTATATGCAATCGAATCGCTTCGTTCTGATTGGAGCGACGGCTGACGGAAAAGGAAATTTCGCCGTTTGTTCCTGCGCTATTTCAAACGAGATGAAAATTTAGTGGCCCCGAGTGTGCTGATCAGTGACTCGGTCTCAGGGAAGGTTTTGACCTTGCAGTGAAAACCTTTCATGCGTATTTGCTCCGTTGAATCCGACAGCCTGTCGCAGTGTGGAGAGGCATATCAGCCCACACTTGTCTGCCCTGTGCTGACAGCGAGGTTTGTCATGTCGTATCTGTCATGACGGATCAACCATTTTAAAGCGGCTGTAATATAGGTGGCGTCGAATATTCTATAGGCGAAGATCACGAGCATTGATTGGATACCTACTACTAGTACGTCGAATGCCCGGCTTACCTTCAAACAATCTTGCGGGTCGCAATCGACCGAAACGCGAAGGAAATGAGGGGAGCGGCCCAGTCAGAAAGGAGCAATGTCAGGCTGGATTGTGTCACGTTATGCCATGGGCACGCTCAGACATTCAGCCGCGTTCGCGATCCGCTGCCTCTTAATGGAATCGTGTAGATCGCGGAAGAACATTCCAGGTGAAACTATACTGCTATACCGTTATGCGGGAAATCGAGAGATATTTGGACTGAAGGCCCTTTGTCGCATAAGTACCGTAGGCTCGAAAGCCTGGCAAGCTGCCGGAGACTGATGCCATTTAGGTTAGCACTTTAGAGTCGCGCGTAGCTTATACCCGTGACGGAAGCATGGCGGTGTGGTCCACATTTCTCCTTGAGGGTTTCATTTATGGGGCTCCCGTTGACATAAGGTAACACGCCGAGGGAGAAGTGCTCCTGCTTCGCCTTACTAGTAGCACGACAGGGTAAATGGTGACCTGCCAGAGCATGTAATGTGAACACAATTCAACGAGCCCACGGTCAGTGCGAGAGATCTGGGTTATATTGAGTGACCGCGCTTTCAATGCTGCGCACCTCGAAGGTAACATACCGAGAAGATCGGAAAACTGAACCGTCAGGGAGGCCTGCGGAAAAGAGGGGCTCCGTAAATTTACCTGCATCAAGCTTCAGCTTCCATTCTGGAATGCTCCTTGTATTCTATAGAACGCCACTCGCCTCCATCATCTCGTGTCGACGGAGATGTTCCTTATGGTACAACGACCCCCTTGCGATTCAGTCACCATGATGGCATTCGGCCATACACTGGCATCAAGTATCGCTTTCAACAGCCGAGGTCACGAGTCCCACGCACTGCCGACATCTGGACGATAGTGAGATTCCTTGGGGTTAAATATGGTCCAGATGTTAAACTGTATGACTCACTTTGAGTTGCCCAATACCGTATGTTGGTGAAAGAGTACCGTTGTTCGGGACCAATAGTGTCGACAGAAGCGCCCATTACCGATCCATGCACGTCGAATCCATATATTAAGTGCTCACTCACTTTTTTTTTGCAGATCAGGTTCCGGCACCACTGGCGACTTATCCTTATCAAGGGGTTACACTGAATACACAATTTCGAGTGGATCGGATACAGTTAAAGGCGTGCGCGATCGCTCCACAAACATGCCCATAACACCCAAGTGGTACCTTTGCACATATCCGTCGTCAAACACCAGTCTGGTGGATCAAGCCCCAAAAGTCCAGCTCGTTTCCCGCACGTAGGCAGAGAAGGGGACGCAACACAGCAGATACTTGTGAGCTTGGCATCGTGAGCTGCCAAATTGGATACGTATGGTCAGAAGACTGCGGAGCACTGGTAGCAATTCAGCGTTGTCTCAGGTTAGCCTTGCTCATTAAAGGGGGTCAGAGGGCTGTATATCTTACCCTGTCTGGTCACCTGACTACGGTTCCAATGGAGACGCGAGAAACGAAATCTATTCCCCGGTGCCTGTGGCGAACATGAATGCCACAGACGCGGCAGTCCGCGGCATGTACAGTTTGCGCGGATATGAAGGTGCGCTCGCGCGGCGTCACCGCCCGGACCCCATGAACATTCTGTGCGAGTGTTGCGCCGACTCGGGACCTTGTTTGGTGGGTCGGTTGAGAGCGATGCATTGGGCAACCAACGAAGACCGATGTGGGTACAGCGTGGGAGGCGGGAGGCGGGATCCGGGCGCTGCCACGTTGTCGGGGGATTCCCTTTTCGGACCCCGACGGCCTACGCGAACTCAAGTATTTCCGCTCATGTGGATATTTCTGACGCGAAACAGACAGGGTGATTACGGTCCTGGACCCCACATAGGAACCTGTCCAAGGACCTCGCGAACGTACGTTTCTTGTCTCGGAAGTACTTCACGTTGACCTCGTTTCAGGGACTCCATGCCCGCTTTCTCGTAATGATTCGGTCATTCAAGCGGCCCTCTCCAATTGACGGGGAAAGACGAGAAGCTCGCGGCGATCAATGTTGCATGTAGATTATCATCAAACCCATATTCGCTCCGAATCAAGCGTTTTCAAGGTCAACTTAAATAAATCATCCCCGCTCCATCGTCCCTAGTGTTCTCCCCTTCAAACGCCTTCCCCCGTCAATTACCGTCCACGCGATGACGCCCTCCTCCTTTTCCCTCGAAAGGCTCGTCAATCATCACCCTTCCGTTCTCGACGACATTGCTTTCTATCTCGCCGTCGATCCATTCCTAGGGCCACCCGTAAACCTCTTTTCGCTTTTGCTCACGTGCCGTGCGCTGTACAACCACCTATCCATCGCAAACAACAGCGCGCTGTACGCCCGCATCTTTCGCCACAAGTTCGATTGTGAAGCCATCGAGCGTCGACTCTCACCTAGGTGGGCATCCGCCCCATGCTTAGCTCGGGAACTCCGTAGCCGCTTCGTCGCGCTGAAGCACATAAAGCATGGGGGCCCGTCCCTTCGTCTCGACCGAGAAGCCCTTTGGAAGGCGTATCTGATGCTACTCGAGGATGACGGATATAATGCAAAGCAACTCTTTGATTGGGCAAATCTGCCCGACTGGGTGCTCGGGGCGGTAGCTCTAAGGAGTTTTTCGCCATCAATGAGTACTGGTCACTCTGTACCGCATCTATCAGATCCAGAGGGTATGTCTCTGGCCGTGTGGCTCCTTTGGATGACAAGCAGCAGAGGCAGGCTTTCTCCGCCATCTCCTTTCGTTTCTTCTGATCAATATCCAGAGAGCGTCACGGCCGAATCCGTACCAGTACGTACTGCGCTTACGAACGCAATTCTCCCCTTTTTAGTTCGTGGTTATCAGGTGGGGCATATCGATCCCTGCGTCCATGTGCGTGTTGACATTCCGAGCCCAGTATCCCTCTGTTTTCGCTCCCGATACATATTTCTACCTGCCTCTATGTGAAGAGCACGACGAACTCGCTGGTTTTTCTGGCCCTCATCCGCTCGTTACTCGAATTCATTACCTCGGTCGCAAACTTAGGCTCGCGGTACCTCCACTTACGTCCGCCGCTTTGTTAAACTTTGCTGTGCGGCAAGAAGCCTGGCAGGATACGGTTCCACTTCCATCACGCATCGGTCTTCTCCCAGCGACACGGGAGGAGGCAATTGCCCGAGGTCTTGGAACCCCTGCACTGACGCAAGAGGATGTCAGAGAATTTCATTTCCATACCCGTACCCGTCTCTTCCAGCTTAACCAGGGTATCAGTGAACGACTTGATAAGGACTGGTTTCGCTTGGTGGCGTGTCACACACCGTCGGCCGTAGAGCGGCCCCTCAAGGGTATCGTTTACTCTCTCGGCACACTAGTTGGCAAATGGAGCGGCCGCATCTTTGTGGGTTAAATTTCATATTCCAGTCTCCACGTGAACGCCCAATTCTCATAGGTTCCTGATATGCCTGCACACCTCAACGCGGTCATGGATCGACGTATACCTGCTGCAAGTGTACCATTAATCCAGGAAAGGATTTCTTGCTCCTTTGAGGAACACCATTGTTTATCGTTTGGCGAGCCTCTTGTCGCTCCTGCACGCCGTGATGGCATCGGGGAAGATATTTTTAACGCTTGGTTCCCCCAAGATTTGGAGTTTACTCGCCGCACTGTGAGGACCGTTTACACACCGGCATTCACTCATAACTTATTTCCGCGTAATCCCAGGACGGTCTGGAAATTTTTGACCCCAGCACAGGCAAGAACACATGGTACGAGACGTACCACCCCCACCGCAGGTCCCCTTATTCTAGCACGGCCTGTGAACGGCTGTCCGATGGATTAGACCGCGAGTGGTCCCGTCAAGAAGTTTCGGATTCTGTGATACAGGATGGAACAGAAGAAGTCGATGAATACGAAGACTTCGTCGAGGAACTATCAAGCGGTGTGCAGGACATTATCATCACCGGCGAGGTGGGTTGCTTGCCTTTTTTTTCCCTCCTGTCCGCTCATCGACCCTTGATGCAGACGTGTGAAAGACAAGGGGAAGCTTGGGGTTATCACTCATACATTGGGAGAATTCGTCCTTGGGACGGTTTGGTCGTCTTTCTTCGGATTCCGGTACGTAACGCGATTACCCTACCTTTTCCTTCCCAACTGTCATCATGGATCAGATGAACAATCAAGATCGCAACACTGGCCGCTGGATATTTGAAGGTTACGTTCATGAACGTAGCCTTGCGGGCCGCTGGCGTGACACTGCATTTGACGAGCATGCCGTTGGCTTTGAGGGTGGCTTCGTTCTCTGCCAGGAAGATGAAGTAAACGCAGCATCTATGTCTGCGTGACACGGGTATTCATGACTGGATGTGCACGTATCTTTGTTGTATTTTGGATAATCGCCGCTGTGCATTAATGATGGTGACCTAGCTTGCAGTAGCTAATGCAACTTTGGACAATCGGGACCTCTGTCCCCTTTCGTTCTGCCAAACTTTAATGCAGTGTCGGCGGCCGTTTCCCGGACAACTAAACGCTTATGGAGCAGGATGTCATCCCGAGCTTCGGGTACTTGGGGTGGAGTTGCTTTAATAACAAGGTTGCGTTGATCATGATGGTGTGTATTTTGATCGGATGCCTCGTAAGCGCAAGTCACTGCGTTCTCATGTCCAACTGTTCATTCAGTCGACTATCGCGTAGAAGAATGTGGGAGTCCACTCGGCGCCTGAGTGCCTACGGTGCAATGGCTAACCCCCGCCGGTCCGCCTCTCAATGAATGCCCTGATATTTGCGTGGCCCTCGAGGGTCCCAAAGAATGCCCGCTTCGCGGGATTTTCCCACAAGACGACCCCTATCTGCCTGGCGTACGACAATACGTATTCGTAGTCGGCTTGCGAAGCGAAGTCCTTGTAGAGAAAACCTGTCCATACGGAATTCATACACGAGCTGCGCATTTGGGCGCGGTGCGAACGGACCTTCCGCAGACTTGAGGCGGTTTCTCTCTAGTTCCCATAACCTTATTTGGTCTTGTACCGTCACTGGGAGGAGCGGATTCTGTGCATTGACGTACATCAGGTGGCTCCTTCAGCCACACAATCAATGAGTGGCTTACGTTTTTCCGCATTTGTGGGTGGGCGTGGGTCGTTAGATAACTGATGATCTAGAACGTCGGCGAATAAGTCGGGCCATAAAATAAATCGCTAATGTACCTGTTCTGCAGAGATACCATTGCTCAACGCTTTCCGCACACTTTCACGTGTAAGCATGCCAACCACCAAGTTGGGGAAACGGTACTTCATTGTGATAAATAGGTTCAGAACAGCAATCTCGAGCGGGTTGTCTAAAGGTCAACACATGAGCATGATTGAAGCAGGTCGCGATGACCATTTTACCAGTGTACGCATATATCCTGTAGTTCGTCTCTAAGACAATAAACCCCTGCTGTCCTGCCCCCGTAGTCAGCGCAACAGATGTTCCGGAGCTTGCCCGCGTAGCTCCGGAAGTACTCGAAGTAGGTAATGGAGGCGAAAGCGAGGTCAGTGTGGTGGCCAAACGGGTAGGACTGAAACGCTTGGATGATGCCTGAGATCTGGTGAGGCAGGGTCACAAAAGGGGATTTGAATGGCTAGACCTTTCTTTGCCAGACGAGTCCGTAATCACGGAGGTCTTCCAGCATCACCTTTTGTGTTTCACTTAATGAGTCCGTGGAATATTCCTGGGTGTTAGAATGGTATCCACTGACGTTAACAGTGCTGACAGCTAGGGTGGTATGACTCACACGTCCGAGCTCCATCGTCGAAAGCATGAAGAGAAAGCTGAGGACTTCCACCAGGTCCATTTGTCTTTCCTAGTGGGATACACAACCGGTTAGGAGGCGGAAATGTGCATACGGTCGAACATGCCTCAGCCATGTGCAGATACTGAAGTAAGAGACTCCACAGTTGATCATGTGGCGAGTGCAGAAGAAATTGGAACCCTGAAGAGGTGATCTGAAGGGGAGAACCGCTGAAAATATATGCGTTTTCAGTTACCATGCCGCGTGGTTGAAGGCTCACTGGACAGTCTTCATTAGCTCGCTACGCTGGAGTAGATATAAAACGCCTTGTGAGGGCTTCGTTGGGAGTTGACCTTGGCCGGATGACACCATATAGTGAAGAATAGTCTGAACAAGTGACATAGGGTGAGTATACGATCAAAATTACATCTAGATACTCACCTC
>Ga0307508_10004056_pt1 | contig 14488 bp, 21 predicted proteins | sample 9_EM_MG_FD_203089 | JGI IMG/M metagenome (GOLD analysis project Ga0307508, IMG submission 203089) | Populus trichocarpa ectomycorrhiza microbial communities from riparian zone in the Pacific Northwest, United States - 9_EM | ecosystem: Host-associated > Plants > Roots > Unclassified | place... | reverse complement strand
CTACCACGCCTGTTCCGGATCCCAGCTCGATTACACCAAGCGACGCATGCGGGTCATCCACAATGGGCGGGTCAAAATCAAGTACATCGTCATCGGCGGGGTCAACGTAGGCACACAACGCATACGCAGCTTCCCTATATGGTGTGCATGCCGAGGACGGGTTGGCCTGATCCTGGAAGGAAGAGGGGGACGAGGTATTCACCAGACCCTGCCTGCGATGCCGTATCTGGAAATCGCTTCTCGTTGTGCTTCTATGCCGAATGGATCACCGCCATCGCCTTCCGGTGAGCGTCCGGCTGTTTTATTTGTGAAGGGGCTGACGTTTGGAGTGATGGAAAGACTGGGCGGAAAGTTTGGGTGGTAAACCATTGTCAAGTTGGAAGTGTCTGTGTACGGTTGTTAGGATCCAAGCCTGAGGGCTCTGGCTTCCATATCCAGCTTCCAGAACCCGCCAGGACTCCCACTGGCCGGTTGCAGGCAGTTCAACAGTGGGCCAGCCTTTCGCTCTGGACCTTTTAACTCTAGTTCTGACACTTATGCACATTGCAAGTATCGATTTGAGCACGTTCCATATGGCCAGCCCACAGCGACCACCAGCCGATCCACTATCACAACATGTACTGGTTTCGAGTACGGTGGTCCCCATTATCATGCTGCTAAACTCATTTAAAACAGCATATACATTGTGTGAACTACATTTGCCGAAGATGCTCTCCAAGGTCATCTTTCCATATAGCCAGCTCACCACGTAACTCATCCAAACGTACCATCTTCCCTCCGGCTTCGACACTCATCCGTGAGAACCATGCTGAATACTTAGTCCTCATGATGGCGTGATGGGTGATACAGAATCAGATGATACCCTTACTAGAGAAGACTTCTCTCCAGCTTCGGCACATGGAGAACGGAGACCAAGAAGACGGATGGTCTTGATGGTTCCGTGTCAGCAAAACAAGTCAAAGTAAGGGGACTTCGATAATACGGACCTCTTCTCCCAGATCAAATGGTGAGAAATTCTCTTGTCTTGTGACGTTTGTCAGCTTGGGTCCGTAGCACGCATGGCATTATGAGCTACGTAAAGAACTTCTGTGCTGACCCGATCAACCTGCCAAGATCCATCGACCACGGTGAACTCAAGATCGTCTGAAAGTCGCGCTCTTGATATCAAAGTGGATAATAATGAATTTGTGTAGAACTTTGCCATTGGTAGGCCAAAGACTAGATGCCTAGTGGAGATTAGCAAGAATGACGAGAAAAATGACAGATCACGAACATCCCATTAGACTGAAGTATGTCAGCACGTGAACATCTCACACAAATGGGTCGTACTTACCATGGCCAGATATACTGAAAGATCGATGATTGTCCATGTTGCTGTCAGGAATCCAGTATGAAGGGTAACTAAGGAAGTCATTAAATTGGGACGTATTCAGTGAGGGAAAGACTCAACGGCGTATGATCTTCTTGATAACATGGTCAGTATCAGCGAAACCGGTGCGATAATCCCTCTACAAAGCTCATCATTTGCCACTGAAGGATCATGGACAACATACCAGAGACAGAACAAGGGAAGCTGTGATGAGAAGATTACCCGCCGCAGACATAGAAAGCCATACGATGACAATAGACTCAAATTTATGAAACTCTGTAAACGTAGGTACGAGGTTGATTGCGATCGATGTGCCAATGCCGCACACTGGTGAAAAACACATTTGAAATGTTTGAAACCAGAATCCGGAACTACTCACGCATCCCAGCTAGCGCGACGGTGACAATTCCAGTGACCAGCGATTTGCTTCGTGTGAGAATCTTGATCCTCCAAGCAAAAAAGACCTGTACCAAAGCCGAGGTAATACCCTGTCCGGAGGTTGAAACCCACACGTATGCATGCAATATCTGTTACCCACAGTCGTACCAGGAACTTGAGAGCATCAACGAAGTCAACGCGTGCCCATCAAGGATATCAAAATAACGTTACCAGTTGAAAAGACTACACGAATCTGTCAACCACTGCAAATATTGATTGTAACGAGCAACATACGCCAATTTGCTGTCAGCAACACGTCTACATCTCCTAAATGATGGGTAAGGAAGTGCACGCACGCTACAGAACTAATGTACTCACCAAAATGAATAATCAGAGTGTTATACATGTATACAAACTCTAAAACGACGTTGAGGGTGTCCAAAGCAACTAAAGTTGCAACCTAAAAAGCTGTAAAATGAGAGACACGCCACGCAGGAAAGTCAAGGTCGCACAAAGAGCTTGAGCCAACGTCCATCACTGTGGCATGAAAATTATGTTATGTACCACCGGCGTTACTGGTGCATCTGGAACGAGCGTACCTCTTATAGCACGAGAAATAAACAAGTGATTGAGTTATCACCGCACCACACAGGATAGTATCCAGCACGAACCCCACGAGCATCGGTCCCAGCCTGTAAAGTGACCGAAGCAATCTGAGACACACCGCTCGGTGTGCTACTATGTGGGACGTACGAGACACCCGCTGGGGAAACCATGTTGTGCGGATATCCACACTAGTGGTTGGGGCACCCAGTCTAGTTAGTCGCAGTGGGGAATATGCAGGAGACGGGGAAAACAGGGATAACACACCGCGGAGGACAATTCCTTTATTCTATAGCAACATGGTTACGACGAGTACGTCATTTCAGGGTGTAAGTATTGAACCCACGATGCAGGAAACCTTACGGAATGCTCCGTCACAACTTGCCCACTGTCAGTGGGTTGTCACATCCGAGATGCGGCTGCTAACATTCAGGAGATCGGCGGCACACCCATGGCGGCCGTGGTGCAGGAGCCTATTGGAAAAGTCCAAGTTATGATGCTCCACTGACCCCAAACCAAACTCAAGTGCCGCGCATAAACCAAAAAAATGCTTACGAGTCGCTTCTGCAATGTCAATGAAATGATCGGTCGCCACCCAATTAGCCGTCATTTTTCCTCGCCTTTCGCTTTAATGGACATTTATGTAAGGATCAATTTGCACTTACTCATGGCCCACAGGGACGGCACCAGCTGATCCACGGTTCCGAGTACGGTATGTACTTAGTCCTCTTGATGGCGTGATGGGTGATGCAGTACCAGACGATACCCTTACTAGAGAAAATTTCTCCCCAGGTCTCCACACAGCCTTCGGCACACGGAGAACGGAGACCAAGAGTGCGCATAAATGTGCGCCAGATGAGACGAGGAAGGTAATAGTGCAACGGTGGGTCTAACCCTATCAACGATCGAAAATGGAACTGTAAGTGGGAAACATGACACGACCTCAGAGCTGACAAACCCACAGATAATGTCTGTTGCGTTATCAGGGATCAATGTTCCCAGTCTCCGGCGGTAATCCCCATCCACAATCCAACCTCGGGTAGCCTGCGCCATCAGGGCGCTAACCTTTTCTTTAAATTCCTCGTCCTGTGGTCTTTGCCATCCAGGTTTCCAGGCGCTTTCATCGAGCGGAATGTGAGGAACATTCAACTTTGCGGAAAGGTAGGCACCGAGGGTGGACTAGGAGTCGTGTACCTTGAAGTTTCGGGAGGATTGCGCAAGACTCACCTTGCCAGTCCCTAAGAGCTCTCCCTCGAGACAACTGGAACATAGAAAACACGTGTGAGACTGACATACCACAATTTCCTATTAACTGTATCCTATAATATCCATGCCCGTCACCGAGAAGAGGCGGGTTAGAAATTGGCATGATGATTGAGGACAACTCAAAGTTGGGAGTATTAGACGCGCGAGGGAGCATAATATAATCAGATTGCGGTGCTACAGGAATGACTCGGCCTGTGTTATGTTGCGGTGCCGCAATCGGGCAGTGCACTGCCTACACGTTACCGTACACCAAGGCTCGTTCAAAACAGAGAGTGAGTACACGCCTAAATTAAGTGGTAGACGTCAAAACGAGTTCACGACGGCTGATGGCCAGTCAACTGGCGGTGCCGAGAATTTCCGTTATTTTCTCTTGTGAGCAACCTAGACATCTTAACGCATCGGACTCGTCAGAGATGAATACCACGCACCATTTGCGAAGTTATGAAACTTCTTCCATGTCGTCGTCATCGTCATCTTCATCTTCATCCTCGTCATAATCCTCCATTGCCACGTCACCGTTTCCCTCAGAGCTCGGACCAGGAACATTTTCTGCTTTGACCTAGAGAGTAATGGATAATTCAGCAGAAGAACAAAAATATTATGCATTACTACACGAACCCCTTCTCTGGCAAAGATTTCCGAAAGTTCCCACATACCATTGTGCTCTCCGCTGCGATGGAGGGTGGCGATATCGTTCAGTACTTCTTTAAGGTAAACCTCGGGCTGCTGGGTCCGCTCCCTCAGAGGTTTAAAACTCCAACGCGGTTGCTCGCGGAAAAGTTGAAACAACAAGTCCAGCAACTGATTCCGCGGTAAACGGGCCATGCGTTCAAAGGTACCTTTGACGGGTTTTGGTTTTGTTTTCTGATCAGGATCGTAAGTTGTTTCCCTATACCATGAAAATGGACGCTGACAATCATATCAGCAAACGAGCCGGTGGCCACACCACTGCTCAGTCTATTGATTCCGCCACGGCCACCGCTGAGGCCTGCCTCTTCAATCATGCGAATTTGTCTTCGTGGGGTGTTATATGCACGGCTTCTCTCCCGCATTTGTCGCCTGTACGATTCGTTGAAAAGCGGCCTCAAACTGCACTCGTGCTTGACACGACCCGTCAGAATTGTTGTCCGTGCGCGAGGATTATATGTATGCGCTGCGGCCGTTCCTGAGGGAGGAGGAACGGGGTCTTTGGGACGTTCGGCAACAACGAGTTGGTTTTCTACGGCTTCATTCACCATATCCAACTCATATTTATCCACATGGACGCCATTCTCTCCAGCAGGTATGTATGCGGCATCCGGGGGGAAAGAAGGTAGATCTGCTGCACGAGGGGTCGGGTCGTTGGGATCGGGAGGCAGAAAGAGGAATATGCGCGGAGACCGTCCCGTGGAGCTGACGGCATTTTGATAGATACGTATTGTGGCAAGGTGAACATCCTCTTTATCGATAGCTGCCCATCGTGCCATCAAATGTTTTGGTATCTTTTAAAATAAACATAAGACGCATGGTGATATAACGAGGTTTCGACGCTCGTGTTTAAGCTGACCGAGATGGAGGCTCACCTTGACTAACCAAACTCTCCCGTTCCCTCTGTCTAGCATAAGCTCCTCGTCGGGATCGGGTTGCGTATCCTCCTCGTGGGATACCTCGGGTTCGAATCGTTTCTTGTCTTCCTCCACGGTTAATTCGTCCATTTGTACTGGGCAGTAATGTTGAAAGGAGGAGGCAGAAGCTGAGCGTGGTTTCGGCGTTTGGTGTGACGTGTCACCACTGTGTTACGTAAGAACACCTCAAGTTGGAAGTGTTTGTGTACGGTTGTTAGGATCCAAGGGCTCCGGTTTCCATATCCAGCTTCCAGAACCTGCCACGAAGAGCAGTGGCTACACAGAGAAAAGGTGCCGGTTGCAGGAAGTCAACAATGAGCTCAAGTCAGGTCCCCGATAATTTGGAGGAGCAAGACATTGGGTTGTACTACCACTCTCGCAGAAGCTCTCTGACCATCTCTGATACCGACATCTCTTCCCCGGTGTCCCGCCCTGCCTCCCAGCCGCAACTCGACACGTTGGGGCAGGAATTTGCTCCACACTCCACGCGTGGCTCAATGAAGTCACCATCACTCCCGCAAGTTGCAGATATACTGCGAGACAGACGGCTCACTGCACACCAACCCATCTTGCGATCGAGGACCGTGCCTCATCTCCCGTCAACCGGCACAGAGGACGACTTTCCATCTTTCGCGTTTTCGGCGGAAAAAGTGCAGAGGATGCAAGAATGGGCACTTGCCTTTGTCGCCGGTAAGCTAGACGTCACTTCTCAACCGAGGGATGTCAAGAACTTTTGTTTCTAGTTCAGTTCGACCTTGATCTCGGTCCTGTCGTGCGAGCAGTACACCCTCCGATGTACCTATCTCCTTCTGAGAGAGAGAACATGTCTGTATTTTACGAACGTGTTCTTTCTCCAGCTGACTCGCTTTAAAGCGCGTTCTCCTCGTTTCCCGACTCGCTACAGTTTGAACAAGGATCGGAAGTTCATTCGTTTAGGATTAGGGCACACTCCGACTTCTCTGAAGCAACTGTAGATGACGTTCGCGAAGAACGGCGTCCCCAGCCCTTGGACGGGTTCATATATGGTTTCTCACATTTCTGCCAAACGAGGGACCCGACGTCGAAGCGTGGCTACCAACAGGTGAAGTTCGAGGATGGTATGGGCCACCACGGGAGAATTGACGAGATCGTGATAGTCTTCGTTGGTGCTCCTAACTCGCCACCAATATCCGGCGCTGTATATCTCCATGATTTCCCAACTCGGTCCGCTTTTCCATAATCACGGCGTTCCAATGCTCGAGTCAGCGTGTCATAACATCGCGAGTTGGTACGTCGCCTCCATCTCGTGTTCTCGACGCCCTTGCTGAGCTCTCAGATACCAAAGAAAGGCAAAGCCCATCACCAGGCTCGACTGTTGAACTTGGTTTCTTGGGCTCTGTACTTCATGTCGAGCTGCCTCTCAGTTCCGACAGCCAACAACTCACCGAGACCAATACGTTCAACGAACGATTCAATCCAGCCGTGCACGTGAGTAGCCCCCACTTGTTTGCCTTTTCCTTCTGTCTGACCTATTCATCACGAATCTGTAGCTCCTTGCATCCTCGGGACCGTTTGACCCGCCACCAATACAGCTCTTTGAAGCGTCGCTGGCACACCTATGGTCGTTGTGGGAATGCCTGGTGTTGTGTGAGCCGATCCTGGTCTTTGGACCATCGCCCGCGATGACAAGCCAGGCTGTTTGGTGGCTCCGTGATCTCGTACGCCCGGTACGTCATCCCAGTACGTATTTTTTGCGCTACTGACACCGTTGCGACGTGCGCAGATTCCGCTTGCCGGGGATATTCGCCCGTACTTTACGATCCACGACAAAGATCACTCTTCATTGGTGAACAAGGCTCCTCCCAAGGCAGGGCTACTCATTGGTGTCACTAACCCCCTGTTCGAGAAGTCTTGCGCGCACTGGCCACATGTGCTGAGTATGGGACGAAAGTCACAGTGAGTGCGACCTGCCCCGCCATTCGATCGATGTTTATGCATCATGGGATTATTACCAGGTCGCGCAGGGGAACTAACACGGTTGCCACCGGTCCCTCTCCCGGATGGACGACAAAGACGCACCGACGATATGTTTCCAAGGACCGGCAACTACTCAAGTCTCTTGAAAAAGGGTGTGCTGGTCACGAGGCGGAACGTACGTAACGGTCCACCCTAGAGACGGTGTATTGACGACCAGGGGCGGACAGAAATCCGAGCCTCGCTCGACATGCGCCGACACTTTTGCGCGCGGACAAACGCCATGCTGGTCCCCCTCAATCGATACCTGAACACGCTCATGCCGTCCCCTTTGGAGCGCAATGCAGGACAGGCGCGACTGAAGCCGTTTAGCTCGAGCGACTTTTTGGCATCGCTCAAAAAGAGTCCCTTGGCGCTGCCGTTCAAGTCGTCGTCAAAGCAAAAGGAGTTTTATGACAAGTGGCTTCGGTCGCCGGCATTTGGGTTGTGGCTGGCACATCAGGAGGAGGTGATCGGAGAGCTGCTTCGCGAGAAGATATGAGCGCGATATACTTTGTGCGGATAGATTGTTTCCCATGCTTATCGTGGTGACATGGCCGGGCTGTGCCACGGGAACCAAATAGAGACAAACAAAGCGCCGTTAATACAGCTTTGAAACCAACCGGACGATGTTGTTCGCTTTCTCTTTGCATCGACGTCGACCCGCCCTGCAACTTGTTATTTCTCCCCCGTGTTTTTACCGAGTCTACCTACGAAACTGTATAAACAGGCGGACGGAAAGGTCCCGCTTTAATCACAGTCGCTGTATTCATACCTAATCATGTAAGACACCCTCCATCCTCCTGTGTCGCTGATCCTGTAGCGCCCGGAACCCCCTTTTTATTTCTCTCTGTATGCGCTGAGCTCCCTCCTCCCCCCACCGTCGTTGTCCTGTCGCCCCCTTTTTTGTGCCTGTTGTCTATCATCATGTGCACGTCGGTACTCAACCAATCCTGTCATTTCTGTCCTCTTCTAGTGCAAAACAAGTGTTTACTTGCCCTCGCTCGAAAATCTTCGTTTGAGTCATGCCTGAGGACGATTTTGACATCTATGGCGAAGACGACGGTTTCGTGACAAGCAAGACGGACCAGGTAGGTGGTACCCTCGAGCGCATACACGCACCATTTTGCTGACTTTTGGGTGGAATTGGTGTGTGCCGGCCATGAACAAAGGACGACGGCTTTCAAGACGAAGTGCAGGTCGAAGAGCCTGTTGAAGCCGTGGACACGCCCGTCGAGCCTTTGACAGGCGAAAAGCGTCCTCGACCCGACGAGGACGAAGACACAAAGCATACCGCCTTGCCATCCCCTATCGAACCCCCGCGTTCGCACTCCACCAACAACCCCATCCCAAGTCAAACAAGACACGCGACAAAATCAGAGCCGACAACGCAAGACGTGGCCATGAACGGGGGCTATCACCCAAACGACGGACATGGCGGCGGTGGAAACGTGGACCCGTCGATGACGGGTTATGATGCACTGTACATTGGGGATCTACAATGGGTCCGTTCTTTATCCTGTCAATTAGTTTTCGCGTGTGCAAGCTGTTCTGAGCGTTTTTGTTTCGGTTTCTTGTTGCCAACAGTGGACGACGGACGAGGACCTGCGTCAAGTAGCTCTGAATGTCGGGGTGGCGATTGATCACCGGGACATCACGTTTTCTGAACATAAAGTGAACGGCAAGAGCAAGGGGTGAGTCTAAACAAGGCTTGGATTTCGTTGTCGTTGGTCTGACGGTTCTATAGGGTCGCATACTTGGAATGCGGAAGCTATGAAAATGCCAACGCCGTCAAGGTGTGGTTCGACAACAAGTACGTCGTTTGTCTCGTCTGGTGTTGCAATGACGGAACGGGTTCTCCCCAGCGACTTTCAGAATAGACGTGCAACCGCGACCTTCACTTCCTCCTCACAAGGGAATCCATTCCGAACACTCCCCAAAGGTAAGAAAGACGCATATATGCGCGGCAATGTACATGCTCAAGAGTCTGAGCAACAGAACCCCCGCCGCGCGAACAACGACAGCAAAGTGTGGCGGTCCAGCCTAGTGGCGGGGCCGTCGGGCGTGGCGGCGGCGGCGGCAGCTACCGCGGCGGTGGTTCCCAAATGGGAGGTGGCATGATGGGCGGCGGCGGTATGCAACGCGGCGGAGGCATGATGGGTGGTGGAATGATGCGGGGCGGCGGCATGTCTAATATGATGGGCAACATGGGACCCATGGGCATCCCAGGCATGGGCATGATGAACGCGATGGCCATGGGGAACATGGGGAACATGGGCATGGGCGGGTTCGGCGGCGGCATGGGCACCGGATTCGTAGGCGGTGGACGGGGTGGGATGATCCCCCAAGGTCCACGCGGTGGGGGTGGGATGATGGGCGGCGGCGGAGGACGCGGCGGAATGGGTATGAGCTTTTAGCAGTCTCTTTCTGTCCCCACGCTGTTTTTCTTACGGAGGTCCTCTGGATGTATTCGTTATAGGTATGGGAATGATGGCCGGTGGTGGCGGGGGCGGACGCGGCGGTGGATATGGCATGCAAGGACACTTCAATCCAGCGTTTATGCAGGGACAGGGCGGACAGTATCCTCAAGCCAAGCGCTTCCGAGCGGACGATGGGAGCTAGGAAGATCGACCAGCCAAACACGCCCGACACCGCAGCGCCGACGTCGAACGCACACCCCGGACCGTCTTTGCATACACGCAGCACGCACACGTATAGATGCATCATCCTCTTCTTATTGTCGATCGCTCTCCCATGTCTCTTTTTCACCTTTCGTGTTATCTATTCATGTAATTATATCGTGGCTCCTCTCAGTCTATTCGACTCGAAACCTGGGTGGTATTATGGATGCAAACGTAAAAACACTGGATTTGTATGCGAGTTGTGTGACGAGAGCGTACCGGTATGTGGATACAGTGGCGGGGTTTTTGTTTTTGCCAGAAAAAAAAAAAAAGAAAAGAAAAGGAAGAAAGGAGGACAGAAAACGCATAAATAGATATGGTGATGTGTATGAGTTTGGCCTGTGAATTCCTACCGAGAGAGATGGTGGAAAGAAAACGTGTAGGTGTGTAGGTGGAGGTGTGGCATGCGTCTGAACCGTTGATATCCTTGGTACCTAGGTCGCATCTAGAACAAAAGTCAAGAACGGGAGGGACAACAACAAGACTAAAAAGGTGAAAAAAAGTCGATGAAAAGTCGAGTTTGCGTCAAGGGTGGGAGGGTGTCTGGAAGACGAGCAGAGCAGGGCAGGGCAATACAAGGAAAACAACAGAGGAAAAGGGGGGAAAACTCGTGGGTGGGTCTAGCACGGTGCAAAATGCGATGCAATACCGCAGCAGCGGACGTTTGGGCAGTTCGGGCGGTGGGAGCTGACGAGGGGCGGGGAATTACATGCCCTGTCGCTCGCGCATCTCGCGTTCGCGCTTTCGTCGCCGCTTCTCTTCTTCGTGGCGTTTCTCCTCTTCGAACGCAATCTCGTCTTCGCGTTTCGCGAGCTGGGTACTGTGTGGTGTTGTGCATGTGTGAGCGATGCGTTCGAAAAAAAACGTCGGGACTAACCTCCGCATCTCTTCTCGCATCAGAACGCTCGCATCCGCCTCCATATCCTCGTCGTCACTCAACACGTCCCGCGAAATGTACGATTTCCGGTCCTTGCCGAACAGCTTCCAGATCTCGGAGCTAAGCGCGTTTTCGGGTTCAGACGCACGTCGCTTCAGTGGAGGAGGTGAAAGCGAGAGCGAAGGCGAGCGTGGTCGCTTCTTGGGAGGTAATCCTCCCGATCGGTGTGGGGCACCAGCTGATACGGACACCGATTTGGTAAAGTGCGATCTGGGGAGGGGACTCTTGGACTGCGAAAACCTGACGGAGGAGGGGGGCTTGGGGATCATCGACGAGGACGTCTTGGCAGGTCTAGGTTGCGAAGACGACTTGGCTCCAGAAGGGCTGGATGCCATCTTGCCGTTGGCAGCTGAAGGCTGCGATCTAGCCAGCGGTTGGGACGCGGCCTCTGTGCATCACCACGACAGTTGACGACTCGAGAGAGAGATACGTCAAGAAAAAAATGCACTCACTTGTGCCCACCGGTCTCGGTGAATTTGCACCCGAGGACGACGCAGACTCAAGCGAGGCGCTCGACTGTGTACTGGGAAGAGAACCGGGTTCGGGTTCCTTCTTCTTCGCCTTTCCAAACCAGTCCTTGAATTCGCGGGCATCGTCGCCATCGAGGGTCGCGTTTTTCGCTTTAGCTATGTCCTGAACAATTTCGTCGATCGTCCTCGTGTCCCGTTTGTTCACGTTGAGCTTCGTCAGCGTGTTGGGTTGCGCAGCGATGCGCGCCTTGACCGACTGGGCAGAGGCACCAGAGTCGGAGGCAGGCGCTGACTGGACATCGACAGCCCCGCCTGGGAGCCGTCGGCCAGCCTTGCTATACCCCGCCGAAGCCCGCTTGAGCTGATACGTACGCCGCAGCTCCGCCTCCATCCTCCGCTGCCGCTTCTCCTCCCTCGTCAGCACCATCGCAGGCGACCCCTGCCTCGAATCGTCCTCGTCCTCCTCCCCCACCCGTCGTCTGCGCACCTCGTCTTTGATCCCGGAATGCGACGTAGGCCATCTCGGCCCCTGCTGTTTCGCCTTCTTGGGCCCATAGAGCAACACATTCCGAGCCTCCTCCTCCCGTCGAATCTGCTCCGCCTCCCGTCGTTCCCGCTCTGCCTCCTGCTTCGCCTCGAGCTCCTGTTGTTTCCTCTGGTCCTCGAGCCATTTCTGGCGGAGCTTTGCCTCTTCCTCGCGAGTCTTGCGCGCGAGTTCTTCTTGTTTCTTGCGTTTGAGGTCTTCGTTCCGCTGGCGCTGCTCGAGCGCCGTCTGGACTGCACTCTGGGATTCCTTTGTCTGGGAGGCGCTGAGCGCCATGAGGGCGGCAAATGCGGACATGTGGGAGGGGGAAAGAGGATGACAAAAAGTTAGCTTGTGGTGTCCTGTGGACGGGTTAGCAAGAGAGAGAGCGCAGAACCAGATGAAGCGACGAGTCCAAGCAATGCCGTGTGTCCAGCAAGCCAGCCTTGCACTCGGATGCTGCGGCGGTGCCGCCATTGTCTGATTTGTCAGCCTGTGCATGTCAATGCCATGCTGTGTCAAGACAAGAACCAGACGAGCTCTACGGAATACAACAGTCGCGCTTATATCTGTAGAAAATCCTCTTCTTCCTCTACGAGTGTATCTAGAAATTGGAAGAACGACGCTCCAGGGAATCCAACCACGTTGTTATAATTTCCATCGATCTTGCGAATGAGAACGCTGCCGAGACCCTTGTGTTGTGAACGACCATCAGCATCGTGATCGTTGGACAATGGATGGATGGAATCAGAAACACGGCGTACCTGTACTGCAAAACCACCCGCCCTATCAAACCCTTCGCCGTTCTCCACGTACGCTTCGAGGACGTGCAGAGGGTGGTCCACAAAGTAGACCAGCGTCCGCTCGTCCATCTCCCTATCCCGATCGATCTCGGTCAACAAAACGACGACCGCGCCAGCAACGCTCACCTCGTCGCATATCCCGGCGCGGTGAGAATAGGGTAAACTAGAAACGATCACGATCACGATCACCATCCCACACGTCCTTGGGCCAACGGCTCACCCAACGACACGCCCGTCACAACCTCACACACGTTCCCATTGAGGTCTTGCAACATCCGCAAATGATCCGCTTTCGAGAGCGGCTTCTCCAGTAACTCCTGCCTCGTGCCCAACGCCATCTCGAGCGTCGTCGATGGCAGCGCGTGCGTGAACACGACCGTGTCCGCTGTATGAACGTGTGATGACGTGGGATGCGTCCTGGATTTAAACGCAGCTCACCGCCGATGACGAGATCGGGAGGGTCGTCTGGGTGCTTGGTCTGTCGCCAGGGCACGTCATGGCTCTCGTCGTCTATCCGACGGCGAACGCACGCACCACGAGTCTTTCGTATACCTCTACCGCCTTGTGCGTCGCAGTAGCGACGGGATATTCATGGATCTGCTCGAATGACGACAGGGGCAAGTTCTCGGCGAATGTCGATGGCACGATCTCCGGTGCGAGACCCTGGTAGAACGAGGAGCGTGTGTTTAGGTCGAGGATAGCTACAGATGGGATGCGATGTAGGCACACTCACGAGCGTCCGGAGAATCTCGCTTCGCCGGGGGCTGGCAGATGCAAGCACGACTCGCTTATTCCTCAGTCTTTTGATCCCTGGTGTGTTCAACGCATTCGCAAGGACAGCGTTGTGAGATGCCATCGCGTCAGTGAAAGAGGTGGCAATGGTGTTCGACTTTGGACCAAATACAAATCAAAGAGTGTTCTGCTCGGTCACCATCTTCCGAGTCGGTGACAGGCAACTGTACACTACGACACTACGGGCATACTTCCTCATCTCCGACCTCACTCATCCTTTTTTGCAGACTTGGGTGGTGGCGGAGGGACCATTGGCGTGGCAGGCACCGACCCTGGGAACGGTGATGCTGGCAATGGTACCCCTGCAGGTCCAGGACTACCCCCGCTCACGCCCCTCAACGTACTCGTGTGTCCGTCTATCATGCTAGGCGGCCTCGATTGCCCACCCATCATGCTTGGGGTCCGCGAATTCCCCATCAAACTCGGTGTTCGGGAGTGCGTAAACGGTGGCGCGCCGAGCCCAAGTCCAACCCCTGGCGTCGGAGGCACTGAGCCAGGAATATATGTTGTCGAAGCAGCAGATGCAGAGGGGAGGGGTGGCGGCAATGGGGTTGTCGAAGAGAATGGCGTGTGCGGGTATGGACTCATGGGGCCGAACCCACCCGTGACAGGGGTCGTGGAGTACGGCGTTCCCGCACCTCCTTCGACGACCCATCCGTTACCCTGTCGCACAACGCGGCCTCCACTCACGGCGGAGCGTTGACGGAGGTGTCCACCTGCCCATTTGCGTTTGACGCCCGTCGATTCAGCAGCGACGATCCCTGCGGAGTCGTCTGTGCCAGAGACTGCTTCGATGGTACGGACCGTGACTCGGAGGAAATACGAAGCACAGGTGAAGACACCACCGATGACTCCAACACACCTGATGCAATTGTCAAGTGTCTGTCGGTGGAAAGGTAACTTGTACGTACCTAATTAACAACTGAACCAGAGTGGTCGTGCGTTGGTGGATCGCGATGGCCATCGGATCCATGTCGAACTTGAAGAAAATGCCGGGAGTACCTTGGTGGTCACTTAGTTTGCGAGTGTAATGCGTGACGCTGTATTGGTTCGTGTGGAGAGGCTTGGAG
>Ga0307508_10004055_pt1 | contig 14492 bp, 19 predicted proteins | sample 9_EM_MG_FD_203089 | JGI IMG/M metagenome (GOLD analysis project Ga0307508, IMG submission 203089) | Populus trichocarpa ectomycorrhiza microbial communities from riparian zone in the Pacific Northwest, United States - 9_EM | ecosystem: Host-associated > Plants > Roots > Unclassified | place... | reverse complement strand
TAGCAAGAACAAAAAGAAAATCAATCGACTGTTGCGTTCTTGTGTCATCCGGTGTTACTTTCGGCATTACTTATTATGGGATTCGTCTACGAGACGATATTTCCCTTCAAGTTAGTAGCTAAACCCTTCCGACCAACTTTGACAATCTTGAATTCAACCCATGGAACGTTGACCAGGACTATCAATTATCTGCACTGCACCCCATTTAGCCTGCGACATCGTTTGTGAGTGTTCTTTTCACAGTAACCTTTGATTCTGAATGTTCCGTTGCCTTAGTCATGGCAAATCTTCTTCGTTTTGCGAAGGTGGGGAACTCTTGGTGCGCTAACGAACTGGTGGCCTACAATATATCTATCGTCGAGCAAGGGCAAGAAGAATTTTTTGGAGGCCCTCTTCCCGCGTACACAGGCCCAGCTGGTTTTATGCAGCACCAGGATCGCGTGCAGGGGCTTGACGCTTCTTCACTCGCGCTGATAAAACGGCTGGACCTTGCGATGAAAGTTATGGATGGTGAGGAGTCTGCAGTAAATGACTTTGCTGCGGAGCTGTTACGGGCGATGAGGTATGAGACTGAAGAGACGGTCATCCGCACACGAAAGAACATACGATTCATCATGTGCGGGGAGCAAGTTTACGCAACGACGGACGTCTGTGTCCTGGACGCTGACTCTCGAATATTACTCCTCGTCCAAGAGGATAAGACGCACATTCATCCTCAAGATCCCGAGCCCGAACTGGTCGCAGAAGCAATTGCGACATTCCAGTCGAACAACGCGAAAAGAGTTGACGATCTATTCCTGAATCCGTTGCAGACTACGGTCCTTCCAGGAATTACGTTGGCCGGTACATTCCCAAGGTTCTACAAAATAAGAGTCACAGCAGATCTGGACCACTGTGTCCGACATGGATTATATCCCGCCACACCGACTATCGTGTACCGCCACACACCCCGCGTACCCAGACGTCGCAGCGATGGGATGAGGCCACTTGGTAACCGGGAGGTTATCCTCGGGTGCTATGAAGCTTTTAGACAGACCGTTCTCTCACAACACGGTAAGGACCTCGTTCCCCCGAATACATCGATCCACACCGATAGTTGCCTTATAGCAGATGCGGACTAGTTTTGGAAATCGTGGGTCGACAAGGACGACGACCCATTATTCCAGCTGTGTCAACCGCACACAGGCATAATGACCCTGTGAGGAATATGTAGAATCAATATGCACATTCCATTGGCACAGCGCACCTGAAATTATTCTTACACTTGCTATTCATAATATGCCCAATGGGACTGTCATGTGTGTACGATATGCTGCCCTAGGTGTCAGCTTGATATCTGCAGGCGGCCACCAGGCGTCCAACTGACAAATCTGAGGAATTGTTCTGACGAGTCCGAGTCGACTGCAGCGGCTAGCCATGACCAGTACTCGCCGCCTGAAGCTACACTCTGTCCCTTTCGAACTCCGAAGAGTGATAATGTTCAATAATGGTCGTGAAGGCTCCATCGCGCTACTAGGCTGGGTACACCCGGGCCCATGGTCGCAAACCCCTATGTGCCCTCATAACATGGCGACATACGCACTGACACTGGTACGATGCTACTCGGGAAAATTGCAACGCCCATCAGTGTCGGATCCCGGATCGTGGTGTACTCATCCGGTCAATGTCTCTGCGCGTGGTACGGGTCACATGAGGATACGGTCGAGAGCGGAATGGATGGATCCAAGGCTACGTTTAACGGTAGTGGCAGTGGTATAGTACCCCGTTACATTGTTTCAGTGCTGATGTTCTTTCTTTCAGCGATGGTATGACCAGTGGGCACTGGCAGACAGAATCAGGAGGTGGCCCAACCCCCGATTATATCACATCAAATGTTTTCTACCATGAAAACACACACTTATGTACAATGTTAATGTCAGGCGACTCACTGACTCAGGCCCTGGCCAGGAGCCCAGCCCAAGCCCAGCCCAGGCCCAAGCCCTGAACATCATTCCTAGGACCTAAGGCCAAGGGGCAGTGGGCACACAACCCGCGCTCGGAACCGACAGTAATCCAGTGTACTTATGTAAGACTTGATGGGGCATTTCTACCCACGAGAAGACTCTATTCTGTGAGGCCATTTCCATTCCATCTGGCGGCAATTTAACTCCCTTTCAATGCCTGAGTGGGACCTCTACATATGATGTTGCAACATAGGCGAATGTAAGGCCTCCACCCATGAGCGCCCGGTACATGGATGAATAATCCATTTGTCCTTTGACGCTCACGCCCTGAGCTTTTTATCCTTTCTTGGTTTCGTCACGACAGATGCTCCATCCGCATGTTCAACGCGTTCCCTGGTCGGCACAGGAACTCTGGAGCGGTGTTCACCAGTATGTCTCCTCTTGGCCTATGATAATTTTTTTTGGCTCAATTCGCTCTTTGTTTGTTCCTCTAGTCATATAAATCACCTCTAAGTGCAGACTTCCAGCGCAGCCCTCTGGGACCCCCAAACGTGTTACTATCATGCGTCTCCCCGACCTCTCTGGCCCACCCAACCGACGTTCCATGATTACCCCAGGGACCCCGCTCGACACGTCTCGCTTCACCCTGGACACCTCTGGCGTGTCGGGTTTCTTTGGTGGAGATGAAGCCATTTCTGCCATGGCCACTGTCCACATTTATAAAGGCCGGCGGTGGCTTGGGTGGTACAACACCCCAGGATCATATCAAATCGCTAGGCAATATGGTCGTATTGCCAAATCAACCTTCTTCAAGGGATTCTTCCCGGGCGTCCGCACCAGCCCCGCCGAACTGTTCGAGTTTGATGGCTGGCAGGGACCCCGATTCCAAGCCGTTGGCTCTGGTACCATCATGGATAGTACTGGTCATTTGGCTTCCATCCTCATGAAACAATGTGCTTCAACCGTTGGGGTTCTGATTCCCGGAAGAAATGGACCAGGAATTGGGGTCACCATTGTTAAGCTCGACACGGTCCCTCCCAAGATGGTGCATCCAGAGCGCATCACTACGTACTCCCCCCTCTTCGCTATTATTCCCATCGCTGCCAGCCTTGCTGCTTGCATTGCGAGTGGTGTCTACAAGGATTGGATTTCATTCTCCTTGATCCTGTGGGGTATACTCAGCAATGGTATATCCTGCCTCGTCATCGGCTCAGGAATTTTACACTTCACCCATCACGAACCCGCGCTAGGGTCCCCACCTGGTGACGGTATCCTGGGGTCTGGAAAGGAGTTTGCCATATTACAAGGGGATGAAGGCGCCATAAACTCCATCACTACCGGTCACTTTTCCCTTGAATTTCCCTTCGATGATGAATGCATCGGATATTGCTCTATCCTCCTTACGATCCAATTCATCGCACAACTATTCATCATCCCCCAGGGATCGTTATTCGGCCAAATCATGTTCATCTCCTGTCTTGGGGTCTCTTGGGTTTACAACTCGTGTCTCTCCGCATTCGATAAGGAGAAGATCCAACAGCGCATCCTACTGGTCGAGATACTCAAGAAACCATCGTTGAAAAGGTTTACCTTGACTACGCGCACCTCCGCAGTCGTATTCGCACTCTGCGTCCTCTCTCCTGAGGATCCAAGCAAGATCCTCGATGCATACCTACCTAACGATACCAAAGTCTGGAAAAAGTGGAAGGAGACGGTCTTGCAGCGACTCCGCAGGGGGGAGGAGCTTCACTTTAAAGAAGAGGATTGGGATCTGTCAGGGTATACTGCTGCTGAGAGAGATCTACTTTACACACTTTACGATGATGCACGGGCAGCCTACGACGGTTTTAAATCGGTAAATAGTAGGGTGACACCGGCTACAAAGCCTTAACAGCCAGACTGTCCCAGTCGCTCCATAGTAGTTACCGAAAGAACGAGCCAACGGTATTACTCCCCAGATCAGATCTATCACCTCTGCCGTGAGCTGTGCGTGCCCTACATGATTAACCCAGACATCTCGTTCTTAGTAGTTCGACTCGGACTACAGTACTCTTTCGTTGTAAACTATAGGTACTGCTCTTCTTGCAACTCATCTGCAGAGCCTGGCAAGCAGATGGACGGCTGTACCTCAAACTTCGTGGAACTCGCCATTGCTGGGATAAATGAACTAAAGGCTATGTAGACTCTGGATACTATGTACATAGCTAACTTAGAGACCATCCTGTTTTACAAGTTAAGTTCCATCCTAAAACCGGGAAATGAAAATCTCATCGTCGAAACTCCTCTTTTTCGTCTCATTGCACTGAACCCACCACTCGGAATTGCTCTTGGTCCGCCGTAGTGTTATCAAGTTGAATCGAGATGGGAGTACCAGGTGCCGAGTCTGGCCTTCGCTGAGTCTCAACTGAGTCTCAATAATTAGTTGACACCACTCCGATCGGGGTCACATCTCACTGCACAGTACTATGTAGTACCTTCATCTCACACCCTGAGTTGCGGCTGACCCTTTACGCTCCTTGTTTAAGCTGGATTGTTCAGAATCTTTGCCGTTGTCGTGTTCTGCGCGGTTCGTTGATCTCGGCCAGCAAGGTATGTTTCCCGGGTTGATTGTTACAGTCGAAAAGGCCATAATGCAATACATTTGGGACGGCAAAACCTGGTTTGCACTGAGCAAATTACCTGCAACATGTCTCCCGCTTCGTATAAATGGATTTTGACCTCAAAGGTCGTGCATTATGACGTTTTCTACTGTACCGTAACCACTGCGTGAAGCCTCATTCCCTAAGATTTGTTCTGCAGCCGTTAGTCTGTCAACGTTCATTCATCAAATAACGGTCGTAGATCCTAGGAGGTCATTGTCAGAATATTAGCGCTCTGGGCTAGCGATTGAGTCAACATACACAGTGCTCCCCATGCTCAAAGGTTAGGATGAGCCGAGCTTGTCGTAACCCATTCCTTGACCCAATTCGTCCGCTCCGTCAAGTCCTTCATATCTTCCCCGATCTCACGATACGAGATCCCGAGTTCTGCAAGCACCGCACGGTAGACATGAAAGGAGCGTGCGTACTGCTCTAGGCTGCGCACCCCGTCATCGACAAGCCATTCCGGTACCGGTATAAGGAGCAGGAACTTGGCCTTTCGGTATCGTTTCAGCGCGTTTTGCAAGGTAGGTTGTTCAATCAGGAGGTTCCTCTTCTGCCGTGCCTGACGTTCGTCTTTTGCTGTCAGAACCGCGTACACGATCGGGTCTATGCCCGACCTGTCGCTAAGAACCAGGGCCTCGCCTGCGTTTCTCGCTCTCTCGCAGACCTCCGCCTCTCTCTCCAGCTGCGCCAGCATGATTGCGCTCTGCATCTCTATTTTACCCATGTCTCCTTTTGTAAACCCTCGCCGTTTCATGATTTGACGCGCAACCTCCGTGATGTAGCACCACGAGTGTAGTTTCAGGGACTGCGCAACTGCATTGCAGAGCGTCGTCTTTCCGGTAGAGGATGGTCCAACGACATACAATTCAGTGTACTGTTGTCGGTGGTCGGCCATCTCTATGAGGGGTTTGGAATGTGTTTGTTGGAAGGTAGGAACACGGCTTTCCTAAATACGCTGGTGTCTGGGAAGATTAGGAATAATAACCCGACCCCTTTATCTTTCCTCGACCATCTCCCCACGAGACGCTCTTCACAGAACATCTTACGACCAGGACATGTTTCATGCGTGAAGCAAATAACGATGCTGAGCTCGACTCAACAGGATCTATGTATTGGGCGGTTTTGGAAAAATAGTGAACGCGGCGAAACGTAAACCCCTTCATTGCCTCGGATTATCCTTTACGTTTGGCCAACCATGCTTAGGGGCTAACGCATTGGCCTCTTGTTTTTCGCTGCAGAGCTTGATATCCAACTGGATCCCGGATGGATAACTGACATCGATGACATCGAGAATGCAGACACCATCTTCTCTGGTAGGTGTGGGCTTATGGTGAAGCACTGGGCTATCCAAGTCAGCGAGGCAAAACGTATTATATTTCGCAACCAGCGTTATGTCCCATGCGTCCTTCAAATCCGGTATAGTTGTTCGTTACTAAAGAGCTTCCAAGTCAGCTGATCATGCCCTTTCTAGTTACTTGGGTTATAAGGGTGTCCGTATGATGCATCCAGAGAGGGACAAAGAGAAGAAGTTCCTTGTCAAGTTTCGCAAGGGCATGAAGAAGGTCATTCATTCTCCGTCGTAGGATGCTCAAGACCTTACGCCTTTGGGCGTTTGAACCATGACATCATCGTGCTCATCTCGAATTTTGACGTCACCAATGAAAAGCTGGTCGCAAAACAAGAGATGTATTTTCGGTGGATTGAGGAAGTGTCTATCGATGTCACAAAAGCGGTCGACTTCGTACACTGTCTGGATCAATATGACCTTGCAGAACACGTCCTTTTAAATGGCCTGGACGATCCTACCGTCTGCGCTCAAATCCAAAAGGCGCGAATGGCAGAGGTTTCACAGTTCCTGAAGAACGAAAAACCTAGGGGAAGAATTATTATCCATAATCATGTCTCCTCTACGGAGTTTGTGCCACAACGCCAATCAATGATGTCTTAGTGGTCAGATACACATGTCTTCATCCAGGTACGCCGAGTCGCTGACATGTATATATCCCCTGAAACGCTTTCTAGGTGATTGCCTGAAGCTCCGTGCCGTTCCACATCCTAGCTTGGACCATCTCGTTGATTGCATCGTTTTTACCTCTGTGGCGAAACCAAAACATCATGCTGCGCCAGCGATGAACAGTGGGGGTGATCTGGACGGTATGTTCATCCAAGTTAACGTCCATCAGCGTCTCGGAGCCAATGTTGATCTTAGGTGACAAATTCTTTGTGTGCTGGGATCTGGGTATTGTACCTCCTCGCGTTCACGAGGGGAGTACGAGTTGACTATTTCGCATGCAGGATGTAACATGGTTATGTTATATGTCACCTAGTCATACGACTACCCACCGAATAGGGAGCGTCCAGGCGGGAATGTCACGAGGCAAGATTCCGCCACCCACTCCGCACTCCATTCGCAATCGGTAGACGGAGCAAGGGTTAAAATTCCAGAGAGGCTGCGCAAGCTCCCAACAACGGAGGGTAATTTTGTTCTGGATGTCCTCGCATGCGCTGCTGAAGCATTTCGTATTCACTTCACCGAACGAGTTGTAAATGATCTTGACCCTGCTACTCCCCCCTTGATGACGCCGAGGACGTTCTTGCTCAGCTTTCCAAGAGTCAACCGAGTCACGTCCAGGACTCGATCGAAGCCCCAACCATCATGATGGTTGCCCGATGCCTCCCAACCGTCACATACTAGGTCCGACGTGGCACTCTATCCAAGACCCACCAAGTTCAAGAAACTTGGGCGTGAAATCACAGCGTCGCGGTTTACGAGTCACAGTAGAGAGTCGCCAGACCGAGCCCGCACCGCGTGGGCGGTGGGCGGTGGGCGTGGCACAGTGCAAGAAGACGGTCGCACGATGAACTGCCCGTGTCCGGTGCAAGACAATGGGGCTCGATCTGAATCGGCGGGGTTGGACGTGGGCGCGACGCGCGCGTGCTGACCGCTTTCGACGACGAGGATCTTGAAGCATGATTCTTGAGAAGAGGCCCGGGCCGGGGTGGGGCACGGCGAGCAGCTACACAATCGCCCTGCAATGATACACGTGTCACGTTGGGCGTTGCGTAAAGCGATGCAAGCTCACATGAGCGAGACGTCTCGGGACTCGCCTCCGGCAACTCACCGATTGGATGATGAGTCAAATTCTGGGGACCTAATGTGGGGGTAGATGCACTGGTCGGACATCTACATAATTGGAGAGAGTCTGACACGAAGTTATTAGAGTATATATATACATTTCCTCTTGGCATCATCATCAACATTTGTCGCAATATTGGCATCGAAGCGTGCGGACGTCTGAGATAAGTATACGGATCATCGCACAGTGCCAGTACTTGATGCAAGCGATCGACCGCTTGCCGATCTTTATGTGCATCATACGTATTCACAACGAACGAAAAAAAACAGACATCGTAGTCCAGATCAACCAATCACAAAGCACCCCAGTCATGCAACGTGACAGTGCACAAAAAAAGAAAAAAAAAAAAGACAACACACAAAACAAACAATCGCTACCGCGTACTAACCCCCATCTTCAAAAACGCACCCACCACCTCTACCTCGTCATACCGCCCCGCATGCTCCCCGTTCTTCTTGGCGTGGATGTACTGCAACGTGTTCCGGAAATGACGCTGGATCATCTCAGGCGAGGCGACGCCTTCGATGCGTTGGGAGGGGTGGAGGTAGGACGACGAGGACGCGGGCGAGGTGATGGTGTCGATCGACGAGGTGATGAGTTCGACGAGGGAGACGATGAATTTGGGGGCAACCTAATGTGCGCGCGTGAGCGTGCTGAGAAAAAAAAACAAGGCGAGAGACGCACCGCGGGTGCCCCACGCTCAAAGTAATACAGATATTGGTCGAGGGTGTCACAGTAGATCTGAACGGTGACGATTTCCTCCGTCGCCGAATGCGCGATACGGAGCGATTTCTGGAGGCATTCGAGCACGCGTTTGCTATCCTGGTGCGGATACTTGGTGCAAAAAAAACAACGTCAGTAGACGACATGTCGGAGAGGAAGAGACTCACAGCCTTTGCGCCCTCGCCCTCGTCCTTGTCTTTCCCTCCCTCCTTGCTTTCACTCCCCGCCTCACCCTCGACCTCCTCCAGCGCCGGCTCCTGCCACCACAAATGACTCGCAGCATGCACCGCCGTCGCTTGATGCGGCTTCTTCAACAACTTGGCCCCATGCAACGCCGCCTTGGTGATCAACGTATCATACCCGTCCACCTCGAATACCCGCGCCCCTTGCAACGTCCCAATGATGAGCGTAATGGCCGCGAGCTGCGCGCGGCTCTCCGAGATCGAGTCTTCGTACACCGAAAAGGCTTGCACGTAAAAGTCGTACGCGAGGTCTTCAAAGCCTGAACCGCATTCGGACGCGATCTGGGCGGCGAGGAGGAAGAGGCGGAGGGCGAGCGATGGCGAGTCGACTTGGGTCGCGAGGATGGACGTGCATTCGCGCACGAATTTGAGGATGATAGTCACTTTGGAGTGCCAGTCGTCCTCCTGCGTTTGAGTATTAGCACACGAGCGAGGTCGAGAGACGTGCGCTTACCAGATGTTCGCGGTTTTTATACCGCCGACAGAGCTTGATGCTCGAGGTGATGAGCGCAGGAAAGGTATAGCGCATCCGCTCGCCTCCAGCCTCAAAGTGCCGACGTGCGGTTTGCAACAACTATGCGTTCCCAAGCGCGTTAATCCAAGCTCACGACCAGAACAAACGAAACCCACCTCAAACTGCACGGCCAGCGAGTCGGCTCGGAACAAATGAATCATTCGTGCCACCCATCCCTGTTCTTCCGCCATGTCCTCCTTCTCCACCACATAAGGACCCTGTCTCCGTACCTCCTTCACATCTTTCGCTGCCGAACCACCGACGGCATCGGTCTGGTCCTTGATCAGCACGTGACACATGTCCAAGACGCCATCCACATCTCCGGGCGTCTCGATCACGGTTTCGTTCTTGAGCACGCTCGAGACGACGCTGTGCGCAATGGAACGCCGCGTTGAAAAGAGTTGTTGGGTAAGAAGTGGAACGTAACGGGGGATGGCAAGCAGGGTAAGGACGGATTGGTACGAGTTGATGGGGGCGACGAGCAGCGCTGCAAGATTAGCAGCGGTTTGAGGGGCGTGCAGATCCGGGCTACAACGTATCAGCGACTCGCGACGGCATGTATGCGGGGGTAACACGCACCTATCAACATACTCTGCGATTTTGCTGCGCGCGAATCCCAAAATCTGGTCTACATATTCGAGTCTGTCTGGGTAACAGCTGAGGGAGAGGTTGGTGAGCGAGACCAAGAGTGCTGTGATGTCTTGTATTGACAGGTCTGGTCGGGCCTACGATGATAGATCAGACATCGTCGGTCTGTCTCTCGTTCAACGCACCCGGATGAGTTCGACGACTTGCTTCCAAAAGACTTCGAAGAGCTGGACGTCCTCTGGCACGCCACGGAACTTTTTCACAGGTCCATTCTTTCCTTTTCCCTCCTCCTCGACCCCGTTCGGCTTCTCTACCTCCACCAAGGTATTACTTATATTCTTCTCCGAATCTTCGACCGCGCTACCCCATGCATCCTCGCCCTCGACCTTGCCGGCTTCCGGATCATGGTAAGCCTGGTTGGCCCTTTCCCTCGCCAACAGAACCTTTTCTGCCAGTCGTTTCGCAGCAGCCTCTTCTTGCCTCTTTGTCTCCTCTGGGTCCTCGCTCTCCGCTTCGCGCGCGGCGTAGGCCGCCAATCTGTCGATGAGGGCAATGACGATGAGTTTGATGTTGACTTTGGGGTGAAGTTGAGCCGTGGCAGACAAAAAGGGTCCGAGCGTATGGAGGTGGAACTCGTCCGTGAACACCTGCATCGCAAAAAGCGGTGTGATAATGACCAGCGAGTCCACGCACGGACCACGAGACACGCACCTGGATGACGACTTCCATCAAGTACTCTTGGGCAATGACGTCCTTGCAGTTGACGACCTGCTGCAATATCGCGGGGAGTATATTCGTCTGGTACATATCCAAGTCGACCCCATCGAGCTGGGAGAGGCGGACGAGATTGGTGCCGACGAGTATACGCAGGTCGCGACGTTCCATTTCGCGTTTCTCCCGGTCGCGCGAGTGACCTTGGTGTTGGAGACGCACCCAGAGTTTGTTCATCTCGATAAAGTTGGTGAGGACGAAGGAAATCGAGTCTTGGAGGTTTCCTTGGGGACTTGAAGGCCACGAGTCAATGGGTACCTCGTAACGCAGACGATGAGACTCACCCGGCTTCGGTCCCGATGGGCAAGTAATCCCTGGTCTGACCACTGAGATAGTGTCGTAGGAACAACCCGCGTATGGGGTTGAGCACGCCCCTGCTCATTTCCATCATGTCCTTCATGATTTCCTTGACGGGTGCGTCGGGAACAGACATGTAGACCGAGCCGACGGTGATCATGAGGTAGAGACGAGGGACGATATTTCCGGCGTATTGGACGAGCTCGTAGAGATCTGCGAGGTGGTGTCGGGATTGGGTGTGTGCATCGTAGAGGTAGTTGGAGAGATGACGGAGGGCGTCGAAGACGGCCATGTCTAGCGTTGTAGGGCATCAGACGTCGACAGGAACGGTGGACGAGGCGGTGGATACGCACAGAGTTCGTAGTATTGCTTTGGGGAGAGGGAGGAGGTGCGCAGTTCTGCGAGCATGAGACTGGCGCTTTTGAGCGCGTCCATGATCTCGTCGTTATCCTGGCCATGGTCGGTTAGTATGCGAGGGAGGACGGGCGCGCGACGCACCAGATGACGCTTCATCTGGCCGACCTGAATCTTGACGGTGGCCAGAGACTCGCTGAGGAGTTTACCCTCCTCGACGACGGGCGCTGTTGTTGTCGTCGCGGTCGTGGCCATCGTGTGCAACGGTGTCGCTGATGTTGTGCGCCGGACGTGTTGGCTTCCGCGGAGAGTCCACCCTTCACCCATTCCGTAGCTGGGTTATGTAAGCCACGGCAGACCACACTACCATGTCGAAACGCAAGCAAACGCACGGCATGGACGTCGACGAGGACAGCGCCGACGAACAAGTACGCCTCCCACACCCTCCGCTGACACGCGTGCCCACCAGCCAAGCAGACCCCGGATCTGGTCGATGTCAACTTTGACTACTACAACGTCGACGCTACCAACGACTACCACGCCATCCACCGACTGCTGATCCAGCTCTTTGGTCCCGACGCCGAGCGCGTCCAGACAGGCCCACTGACGGCGCTTGTCGCGAGCGTCGCCGAGGAGAGCGGGGTGGGGAGCACGATCAAGACGGAGGAAGAGCCAGGATCGGATCCGTATGCGCTGTTGACGGTGATCAGCTGTCGTGTAAGTGCCAAGCGGTGGCCCGGTACGGGAAGATGACATCTGATAGGATCACCCGGGCTTGAAACCATTGATTGACTACGTGCTGTCAAAGACAAGCGCCGAGGAGGGGTTCCACAGCGCGCTCTCATCGCTGCTCCAGAATGACCACGTCGGACTCGTGCTGAGCGAACGGCTGATCAATATGCCTGTGCAAGTCATGGCCCCGATGTACAGGATGCTCTCCGAGGAGATCGACGAAGCGATCGAAGAGGTGCGTGCTTTTCGCTCTCATCTCGCGGGTACAAACGGTGTGGCAGGGCCAAGCATATAGATTCACGCACTACCTGTTCGTCTCGCGCGTGTACCGTCTGTCGCCGGAAGAAGAGGAAGCCCTGCTCGCCGCCCAACGCGATGCGAAGCGGTATCGGTCAAATCCCCAGACGAAACAACGCAAAGACAGTGTGTATGGGTTCCACCCAGAGGACGAGGAGATCATGCAGGTGAGCGTGCTGTTCGCAGTTTGGCGGTGGCTGATCCGGTGCAGCACGCCACACACACGGTGACCTACGGGTTCACGGACGCACCGGGGCGCGACGGGGAGAGTGTGGGGCTGGACGTGGCGGGGAGGGCGGTGCTGGTGCCTGGGGAGATGCTGGGGGCGGTGGTGCAGCAGATAGAGGACACGTACGGAGTGGATCCGCGCTGAGTAGCACTTCGATGATGCCACGCGATCGCGCACATGACGTCATGTGACTGGTTCGGTTGGCAACGAGGTGCCGCGAAACTTGGAAACGTCCAGCTGTTGTGCGCTGTTTGGCATCTGTGGCTGTAACACAGCGAGACTGCAACGCGGGTCAAACTAGCCGTCCCAACCAAGTCGCCTTCGTCGCTGCTCCGTCCTCTGCCGTCTCGTCGTCGCCGTCGCCGTGTCCGTCGCCGTCCCCCGCCCTTGCCCGTCCGTCGTCGCCGTCCGTTTGCCACGACGTCTCCCCAGCTGACTCCACCGTCGACGGCGGTGGCCCGGTCCTTGTCCTGACCCGTTTCCTTCTCTTCGGTCGGTCTTTTTTTTTTTTTTTCTCCCCCTCTCACTCTCTGCAGGCTCCCTTTCCTTCCCTTTGCCTGTCTGCGCACTCTCGTAACGAGATCCATACTCCATCTTTTCGAGCGACTTGGTCCATGGCCCTTCTCGCGCCATCCGACTGGCATCCCCCTCGAGATCACACCATGGAAGTATCTGCAAATTCCACCATCCCCCGCCAGCGCTCTTCTCCCGCCAACGATCACGCTTCTGCCCCCCATCCACCACAGTCCCTCCAGCAGCACGCCCAGCCCCCTTATCCTTATCCCGTACAGCAACCCCAGGGCTCGTGGAATCCATCCGTATCCGCCCAACCCTTTTACCCTTCATTTTACCAAAATCAACACCAACAGCTCCCGACACAACCCTACCCTCTCCATCCACACCCTTCTCAAAACCACTACTTTGATCCCGCTGCCAACGCCCAGCTCGCTCAGTGGGCCTATCAGCAGATGATGTTCAACGCCCAGGCTCAGATGGGCCCTCATCCCCCAATCGCACCATCCCCGCAGCGCTCCGGTTCCGCCTCTGCTCCTGCTTCCCCCGCAGAGTATTTCAGTCCAAACCAGCTCTTCAACCACTTCCCCAGCGGCACCCCTCCCCCACATCAACAGCATCCCCCACATCACGCTCCGGGGTATACCCATCGTACTGCCTCTGCCGATACTCCCCGCTCACAGCCCCAGTACGAGGGCTTCCACCCTTACCGGCGCCCTCCTAACGCCCCTGGGCGCCCACAACAACAAGAGCCCGATCGGCGTCCTCCGGGCTCTTTCCAGCCCCCCTATGCCAGGGGCGAGGCCTCTGATTCCTCCACCTCTGTCAACTCGAGCAACTCCAACCATGGGAACCCAAACGGGAACAGCCGACAGCGCACAAGTAGTATACAGGGTCAACCGTCCTCGCATTCGCATCCCAACGGTTCTTCCTCCCACCAGGGTAGCGTTCGCGGTCGGAGCGGCCCTTCAACTCAGACCGTCCCTCAACCTCCACCGCCGGGGCCTGACGCGTCACGTTCGCGCGCCGGCAGTGGCTCCTCTGCTGCGGGTGCCAGCACTGCCAATCCATCGCGGACATCGGGTGCCCATCCACTCCCCCACCATCGCACCAGCTCGTCCTCCTCATCCGCTTCCTCCGCTCCTACACACCGTCCCTCGGCGTCCATCTCGGCGTCGTCCACCTCCACACCTTCATCACATTCTCACCACCCCTCTCACACCACCCAAGCACGCCCCACACGCCCCTCCCCGCTTTCCCAAGGTTCCACCTATACTACGACCACATCCCCACCCCAGCCACCCCCAGCACCTCGTACGCAGCCCTCGCATGCGAGTGCTCATGCAGACACTAGGCGCATATCAAGGGATGACTCCGACCTCGCTACCATGCTCGAGAACTCGGCCATCGGTCTCGGCGGGACGAGCGCCGTCAAGAGCGGAGGGCTCAAGGGTCGACTGCGACGTGCGCTCTCATTAAATGCGGCGCAGGCGCTGCACGAGGAGGA
>Ga0307508_10004054_pt1 | contig 14493 bp, 11 predicted proteins | sample 9_EM_MG_FD_203089 | JGI IMG/M metagenome (GOLD analysis project Ga0307508, IMG submission 203089) | Populus trichocarpa ectomycorrhiza microbial communities from riparian zone in the Pacific Northwest, United States - 9_EM | ecosystem: Host-associated > Plants > Roots > Unclassified | place... | reverse complement strand
TTCGGCGAGGGTTCCTGATTGACGACGGGCCTGGGCACGGCAGGGTCCTCGTGGTGCTCCATGTGAATGCGGCCCGCGAGCTTCGTTTGGGTTTCAGAAGGGTTGGTGTCGTACATGTTGCCGAAGTGATCGGGCGTGATGCCGTTGCCCATCAGCGTGACGGTGGTTCCCGGTTTTAGAAACTCCGGGGGCACGTGGCTCACGTCGATGGTCGTCATGTCCATCGAGGTGGCGCCGACCAGCGGGGCCTTGAATTGCCCGCCCACGAGCACGTAGGCCTTGGCCGGTTCTTCGCCGGGGCGGTTGCCGGCTGCAATGCGCGGCACGCCGTCGGCATAGCCGATGGGAATCGTGGCGACTTGCATGGGCTGCTTGGCGGTGAACTTCAGGCCATAGCCGATGGCGTCCGATTCGGACAGCTCGCGCACCTGGGCGATCTTCGACGTGAGGGTCAGTACCTGCCGCAGGGGGTTGCTGTCGGCATCGAAAGGGGCCTGGCCGTGGAAGGTGGCGCCCATGCGCACCATGTCCTTGTGATATTCGTTGCTGAGGAAGACGGTTGTCGAGGCACCGATCGAAGTCTTGACACCGGGAAAGTGCTCGCAGATGGCGTCGAAGTTGGCCAGCTGTTTCTTGGTCGCTTCACCGGCCTCGCGCGTGTCGTCGCTCAGCTGCCGCGACGGTTGAGGGTCCAGTCGGGGCCTTTTGGCTGGACTGCTGGATTCGGGCGCGTCAGCTGCGCGCGGCACGGTGTCGCCTGCGTTGGACAGGTGCGTCATGATGTACTGAAGCTTGATGTTGCCGAGGTTGCCGTCGCGGTCGCTCAGCAAGGTTTTCAGGTCGTCGGCATGCATGCCCGCCCGGTTCATGCCGGTGTCGACTTGCAGGATGGCCGGCAACTTTTCCGATCGCCCCTCGCCAGCCTTGTTCCATGCCTGCACCTGCTCCAGGCTGTTGAGAACCGGCGTGATGCGGTTCTGAATCAGGAACTGCGGGTCGCTGCCTGCGAGATTGCCATCGAGCACATGGATGGCGATCTTGTCGGTCATGGGGTGGCCTTCGGCGCGCAGCGCCTTGCGCAGATCCACGCCTTCGCTGATTCGCGCTACGAAGAAGTCTTTGCAGCCTTCCTCGATGAGCACCTTCGCCAGTTTGGTGGCCCCCAGGCCGTAGCCGTTGGCCTTGATCACCGCAGCTGGTGTGACGCCATCACCCAGCTTGACCAGGCCGGTGCGGAAGTTCTGCCGGACAGCGCCCAGGTCAACGGTTGCGATCGCTCCGGCTGCGCCTCGACGCAGCGTCGGGGCGTTGCTCAAGGGCGTGCCCTCGATGTTGATGGGCGTCGAACTGACGGGCGTCGGAATCACCGCGCGCGGGCCAGCACCCAGGCGCCCCGTTGGGGCAGACGGCGTTGCGCGTGCGGGAGGCATTCCAGCCATGGCTGTGTCGCGTGCCCGGCCTCTGGATACCTGCTCGCCTGGCCGCTGTGGAGCATCGCTGGCCGTGGATGCCGGCGCTGGTGGTGCAAATCTCGATGTGGTGGGAGTGAAGCGCATGTTGCAGATACCTTTTGAATGAGACGGAATGAGAGACCTTGGCCGGCAGTACCCGTCGGCAGTGGGAACACCTCGGCCGCGTTGATGCAGGTCACTGAAGTACGCCGGTGACCCCTACCGAAATCGGATTCGATCGCGCGACGAGGCTGCTGTCGCTTCTTGACGGCCCGTTAGCTGCGCGCAAGAGGCGGCTGCAGCGCGGCACCGATGTCGACGACATGGCTGTCGTTTCGTCGGACCTGCGCATTGGCCACCCGGCTGTTTGTCTCGACCGTGGCCTGGGCCACCCAGTCGGCCATGAATCGATCCGATCGCCCAGTGCCGCTCAGCAACCGACTCGAACCGAATTGATCGCCCGACCCGGGCGACGCTGCGGTGGACACCATCTCCATGCTGGCTGCCGCAACCGGGGCGGTCGTTGACTGAGCGGTGGGTTGCCCGGAGCCTGCATTGGCGAAGGGCTCATACAAGACCGCGTTGAATGCGCCGACGATGAGGTCGTTGACGGCTTCAACCAACTTTGGATTGTTGGCATACGCCGGATCCTTGGCATACGCCGCGACCATGGAGGTCACGCCGATCGTTGTTGCGAGGATGCCGGTACGAACCGCAAACGGTCCGAGCGCCCCATTGACGAGGTTGTTCTTCTGGTAGCCGACGTCCTGGATGCTCAATTGCAGTGCATGGCTCTCCTGGTTGGGGTCCAGGTGCGAGCGGACGGCCGGGATGCTCTGGAATATCAGGTCTTCGCCGATCTCGCCCACCAGGTTGAGAGCGGCGCGCGCGAAAGCGTTCCCAGGGTTGATGCCGGTGCCACTGCTGAACGCGGCCGGGCCAGAGGGCGAGGCCAGCGTTGACATCCCCAGGTTGACGAGCCCCTGATCGAGGCCGTAGCCAGCGCTGATCAAAGCGAAGTGTTTGGCGTCCGGAACCTGACCGGCCGTGTTGGCATTGCCCATCCTCAGACGCGACTGCACCACCAGATCGCGCATGGCCGTGTAGGCCGTGAACGCCAGCATCAGTGATGCGACGCCGGGCGCGGCCATGGTTCCGGTGGCTGCTGTGGCGATGCCGGCCACTGCGATCGTCGAGCCCATGATGGCGCGCGAACGTTCGCTGGTCGTGGTGTGCGTGCCGGCGACTCTGTCGCGCATGGCGCCCAGCGCGAGCGCGCCAACGGCCAGAACGGGGGCTGCCAGGCCCAGCGTGGTTTTTACCGAGTCGCTGGCCCCCGACTTCGTGAGCGCTGCTTCGATGCCGTAGCTGAGGAACTGGCGTATCGCCGTCGGCACGAAAACCGCGGCCGTATTGCGCATCGCGACGTTGGCAACCGAAGCGGCGATCTTGGCCGGTGTGCTTTGGAAATCCTCGTTCGCGTTCACGCGCTGCACGAACGCCTGCGCCACCCTGCCGGCGCGCACGAAGGCCCCGGCGGCCGTATTGACCGCGTTGACCGCCGTTTGAGTGGCATAGGCGGCTGTGTTGGCCGCATAGGCAACTCCTTCGCCCAGTGTGCTTGTGCGTGCCTGGTGAACGACCTGCGAGATGAATGCGTAGGCACCTCCTTCGGCATGCGGCGCGGTCACGGGCGGCTCTGTGCCTCTGACGAACGCATCGAGAACCGCGGCCGCGGCATGCTCTTCGGGTGTGAGTTTTCTGTCCTGGGTGGGGCTGAGAATGCTGAGCGCAGCGGTCAGGCTCTCCACCGTCGGTGTTTTCGCCGCCTCTATGGCGTGTGGACCGTGCCCGGCCTCCAGCGCTGCCAAGTTCAGTTCGGCAAGCAGTTCCTGGCGGGCCGCGGCGACGTCTTTCGATGTGATCTCTTCCATGGGCCGCTTCCCCGCGGCCTTTTCGGCAGCGGCTGCGCTCAAGTGCACGGCCGCTGTTTCCGGCGCAGCCACACCTGCCGCCCCGGCGGTCCACGAACTGCTCGCCGCCGACGACGCAGCCATCATTGGCGTATTCGCCTGAGTTGGGATCGGCGCGCGTGGTGACGATGAAGGCGAGTCCGTGACCGCGGCACGCGATGACGGACGCCCGGACGGCAGCTGCGAATCGACGGGTTGCTGTGGCTTGCTGCGCGGCGACGATGGCTGCGACGTGGGGCGCTCGGCATCGAGGGCCAGGGACGAACTGGCGGATTGCGACGAGCCGATGGACGAGGTTTTCATGGCGCTGCCTTTGCAGAAGGGAGAGGAATGTGAGCCGGCGCCTGCGTCGAACGAGGGTTCAGGCTCACTGATTCATCGATTCTGTTTTTGGCGTTCTGCGGCGAGAGGCGGCAATGCGAAGCCGAGTCGCCCGTGGCGAACGTGACAGCGCCTTCGACGCAGGTTCGTCATTGGTGCGTGGTAGGCGGCCTCACCCCAAAACGGGTTGCACCGTCGGCGATGGACTTGTTCAGCGTCGCCCTGTCCCGCCGGCCCCGCTACGTGGCGCCACGTGCCGCGCAGTCGGCGCGTTATGCGGTGAGGCCGGTTCAGAGCTTGGATGTAGGTGCTTGAAGCGTCTTGCGCAACCGGCCAGGCGCCATTCCGTAGAGCTGCTGAAAATGCCGTATGAAATGCGATGCGTCGGAGAAGCCGCTCTCGTACGCGATCGTGACGATGGGCAGGTCGGTCGTCGTCAACAGGAAGCGGGCGTACTTGAGCCGCGAGTTCCGGTAGTACTCCGACGGGCTCGACCCGGTTTCGGCCTGGAACACGCGCTCGAGTTGCCGGTTGCTCGAGCCCACCAGCTTGGCGATGACCGAGATCTCCAACGGCGTGGTGATGTTTTTCTCCATCAGCACCACGGCCTGGCGAAGCGTCTCGTGGTCGTTGGAGTCGTAGCCCAGTGCATGGCGCCGGGCCACGTGGGTCGAGGTCTGGGTGGCGCGCACCGTCATCTGGTGAATCACCTTGGCGGCCCGGTCCGCGCCGCAATGCAGCCGCACGAGTTCTGCGGCCAGCTCGACGATGGAGATGCCCCCGGCGCAGGTGATGCGGTCGGTGCTGAACGCGTAGTGCGAATGGGTTTCGAACGGCAGCCCGGGGTGCATGGCTTTCCAGTCGTCCACATGGAACGGATGGATGCAGGGGGTGTGCCCTTTGAGCAAGCCGAGTCGGGCCAGCACGAAGCTGCCGGTGCAGATGCCGATCAGCGGCACGTTCAATGCGGAGATATAGCGCAAGAAGGTGGGGTAGCGCGTATCGGCATCGCCCAGGCGCAGCAGCAGCCCGCCGATGACGGCCACATAGTCATAGTCGGCCGTCGCAGACAGCGGAAGGTCCACCGGCACACGCACGCCGCAACTGGCGGTGATCGATTCCCCCGGGTTGCCGAGGATCGCCCACGAACACCGCATCTGCCGGCTCTGGTCGCCCAGATCGGCCGCGTGCCGCAGGCCATCGCACAGGCCGGCGAGTGACAACAAGGGAAAGCCCGGCCACAGCACGATGCCGATTCGCAACTCGGCGCCCGATGCGCGCTTCTTGCCCGGCAGGGGGCCTGCCGCGGACGCATCGAGCCGGTCGACGATCGAACGGAATTCGCTCTCGCTCGAGAGCTGGGAGGGCTGGGCCTCCGCTGTGTCAGTGAGCGAAGAGGCGGCGGCTTCGGTGGCGATCAGTGTTGTCCTGGGATGTCGCATCTGTTCAATCTAACCGCTTTCACCTGCCATAGCCCAGTGGCTGATCGCTCCTAGCATCGAGTCTGTCGATTTGCTCACGAACGAAAGAATCCCGTGAAAGACTCATTGCTGACAGTCGAAGGGCTGAAAAAGAGCTACGGCGCGGACGATGTCCTGCGCGGCATCTCGTTTGACCTCAAGCGCGGCGAAACGCTGTCACTGATCGGGCCCAGCGGCTCGGGCAAGTCCACGTGCCTGCGCTGTCTCAACTTTCTTGAGCGGCCCAACGCGGGCGAAATCGTGCTGGAGGGCGAGCGCATCGGCCGCGTGGGCATCCAAGGCGGGCGGGAGCGCTACATGACCGACCGTGAACTCGCACCCCAGCGCCGGGAGATCGGCATGGTGTTCCAGCTTTTCTACTTGTGGCCGCATCTGAATGTGCGCGACAACGTGGCCTTGGCGTCCATCAAGGCCGGCGGCATGTCCAGGCGGGAGGCCTACGAACTCGCCGAGCAGATGCTGGAGAAGGTCCACCTTCGCCACAAGGCCGACGAATTCCCCGAGCGGCTGTCGGGCGGTCAGCAGCAGCGGGTGGCCATTGCCCGCGCGCTGGCTCAAAAGCCCAAGCTGATCCTGTTCGACGAGCCGACCTCGGCGCTCGACCCCGAGTTGGTCGGTGAGGTTCTGGGCGTGATTCGCGAGCTGGCCGAGGAAGGCCGTTCGATGATCCTCGTCACGCATGAAATCCGCTTCGCCCGCGATGTGGCCGACCGCGTGATCTTCATGGACGGCGGGCACATCGTCGAAGAGGGGGCTGCCGCCGATGTCATCAACCGCCCGCAGATGGAGCGCACCCGAGCGTTCCTGGGGCAGGTCGGCGAGCCATCCGGGCTCGTGAAGTGACGGCCATGCCTGAAGTCTTCACTTCGATTCTGTCCACGCTCCTGGCGGGCGCCGTGACAGCCGCGCAGGTGGCCGTGGGGGCTGCGTTGATCGCCTTGGTGCTGGGGCTCGCACTCGCGCTGCTCACGGTGTTCACCCGCGTGGCTCTGGTTCGGCTGGTGATTGGCGTCTACGTCGAGTGGATGCGCAACGTGCCGGCCCTGGCGCACTTGTTCGTCATCTATTTCGGTCTGGCGTCGGTGGGGCTGCGGCTCTCTCCCAAAGCGGCTGCGATTCTCGGGCTGGGGCTGGTGGGGGCGGCCATCCTGTGCGATGTGTTCGCGGCCGGGATGCGTGCACTGCATGTCGGCCAGCGCGAAGCCGCGCTCGCCGTGGGCCTCTCGCCCTTGCAGGCTCTTCGCTGCATCGTGTTGCCGCAGATGCTGCGGCTCACCTTGCCCGCGGTCGGCAACTACGCCAGCCAGCTGATCAAGGACACCTCGATCGCCTCGGCGATTGCTGCCCCGGAAATCATGTTCTACGCACGAAACCTCGTGACCTCGACGTTCCAGACGCCATTGATCTACGCCACCGCCATCTTGCTGTACGCCAGCATCGTCTTCCCGGTGAGTTGGGCGTTCAACATCGCCGAACGCCGCTTGGGAGCGGGCCGATGAACGCTTTCTTTCACGTCTACCGCGACTACCTGCCCGAGTGGTGGCCACGTCTGGTCGAAGCGGCCCGCGTGACGGCCGAACTGTCGTCCCTCGGTTTCGTGCTGGCGCTGGTGCTGGCATCGTTGCTGGTCGCCATGGTCCGGTCGCGCTACGCGCTGCTCAGGCATGTCGCAAATGCGTTCATCCAGTTCGTGCGGGCGGTTCCGCTGCTGGCCTTGCTGCTGGCCCTGTACTTCGGGCTCCCCTCGTTCGGCGTCACCCTCTCGGGCTACTGGGCGGGCGTCGTCGGTCTCGGTTTGCAAGGTGCGGCTTACGTAGCCGAGGTGTTGCGCGGGGGGCTGAATTCCGTCCACCGGGGCCAACGCGAAGCCGCACTGGCGGCAGGCCTGTCGCCCTACAAGGTGTTCACCAACATCGTGTTGCCGCAGGCCATGCGGGTGATGCTGCCGCCACTGCTGAACTGCTACGTCTCTCTTCTCAAAGACAGCTCCTTGTGTGCGCTGATCGCGACAGACGAGTTGATGCTGACGGCCCGCGCGATGTCGAGCGAGTACTTCTTGCCGCTTCACATCTTCGTGTTGGTGGGCCTGTTCTATTTCGCAATTGCGTTCCCGCTGTCGATGTTCTCTCGCCTGTTGGCCAAGAGACTGTCTCGCGGCCGGCGCGCCCTAGGAGTGGCATAACCCATGCTCGCAATCAAACCGTATGCGTCTCTTGAAGAAACCGCCGCCGCCATCAGCGATGGCGAGATCACGAGCGAAGCGCTTGTCGACTACCAGCTGGCGCGCATCGCCCGCTTCGACACCCAGCTGAGGGCGTTCGTCGACGTGTACGCGGAGGAAGCGCGCGAGGCAGCGCGGGCGCTCGACAAGCTGATGCAGGCCGGCGTGCGGCTGGGCCCGCTGCACGGCGTCACCATCGCCATCAAAGACTTGTTCGAGATCGAGGGCCGCCCCATCGGGGCCGGCTCGCGGGCCATGCCCGCAAAAACCTCCAACGCCAGTGCCACGGTCGTCAAGCGGCTGCGTGCCGCGGGCGCGGTGATTCTCGGCAAGACGCAAACGGTCGAGTACGCATTCGGCGGTTGGGGCACCAACACCGTGATGGGCACGCCGTGGAACCCCTGGGACATGAGCACCCATCGCATCCCCGGCGGGTCGAGCAGCGGGTCCGCCGTGGCGGTCGCTGCCGGGCTGTGCTGCGCGGCGCTCGGAACGGATACTGGCGGGTCGGTGCGCATCCCGGCCGGCATGTGCGGGTTGGTGGGCATGAAGACAAGTCATGGCCTCGTCAGCCGCAACGGGCTGGTCGAGCTGTGCCCCACGCACGACACCGTCGGCCCGATCGCCCGCACCGTGCGCGATGCGGCATTGCTGCTGGACGTGATCGCAGGGCCTGATCCCCGCGATCCGGTGACGCTTCAGGCGCCGACCCGAAGCGTGATGAAGCACCTTGAGCACGATGTGGAGGGAACGCGGGTCTGGGTGCTCCCGGAGTCCGAGCGCCACTCCATCGAATCGGACGTGCTCGCGCTGTACGACAGGGCACTGGGCACGCTGGCCGAGTCGGGCGCGCAGCTGGTCGAGAGAGACCTGCCGCAGAGCCTCACCGAGTCGATGCGCATTGCCGGCAGCCTGATGAGCGCCGAAGGCTACGCCAACCTGGGTGAGCTTTTCGAGCAAGACCTGGAATTCGATCCGAATGTTCGCCGGCGCATCCTCGCCGGCCGGGAGATCGATGCAGCGCAATACATCGAGCTGCTCAAGATGCGCGACAAGGCCCGCGTCGCCATGCTCGACGCGATGGATGGCATTGACGTTTGCTGCTTCCCCACGAACGCCATCACCGCCATCCCGGTGGCGGATGTCGACGAGATGTCGACGCCCTTGTCACGGTTCGGCCGCTTCGTGAACCTGCTGGACCTGTGCTCCGTGGCCATTCCGGCGGGCCTGTCAGGCATCGGCTTGCCGGTGTCGATCCAGATCATCGGCCGGCCGATGTGCGAGCCGTTGATTCTTCGTGTGGCCCATGCGTTCGAGAAGGCCACGCCGTGGCACAAGGCGGTGCCCAGTGGACTCGACTGACAGCCGTTGCCCACACAACGCACGGCACGCTACCGTGTCGAGCGAGCCAAGGCCCCAAGGTGTGAGCTTGCTTCGCCCCGTGATCATCATGCTGGCGTTGAGCGTCGCCGCAGCGTGGACGCCGGTTCGCGCCGCTTCGACGCAGGCCGAGGTGCCAGAGAGTCCCACCTTGTCTCGCATCGCGCGCTCCGGGGTCGTGAACGTGGGCTACATCCCGACGCCCGGAACGTTCGCCTTTCGCAACCGCAACGGCGAAACCGTGGGCTACTCCATCGAGCTGTGCCAGCACGTGATCGTCAACATCCGGCGATCGCTCAACCGGCCGGACTTACTCGTCACGTTCAGGGCCGTCGAGCCGGCGCAACGCATCCCGCTTCTCAAGGCAGGTGAAATCGATATCGAGTGCGGTGGCAATACCAACACGATAGCGCGGCAGAAAGACGTGGACTTCTCACATACCTTCTTCCACACCGGTGTGCGCTTTCTGGTGCACAAACCGTTCACGGTGGAAACGCCAGCGAGCCTCTGGCACAGGAAGGTGGCTGTCACCAAAGGAACGACTGCCCAGGACGTGGTGTTCAAGCTGAAGAGTGAGCAAGAGCTCGAGCCAGTCGTCGTGAACAGCGACGCGGAGGGGGTGCGCTTGGTCGAAACAGGGGAGGCGAACGCGTTCGCCCAGGACGATGTGCTGCTCTACAGGTTGGTGGCGAATTCGACGCTCAAAGGCGAGCTCGCGGTGTCGGGCAACTTTCTGACCGTCGAGCCCTACGCTTTCATGCTTCCCAAGGGCGATGCGGCGTTTCGCAACATTGTTGACAACACGATGTTGTCGCTGATGCGGTCGGGCGAGATCGTCACGATCTATCGCAAGTGGTTCGACAACGAGCACATGCGCATCCCGATGAACGTCTACATGAAGGAAAACATCCGGTTTCCCAGCCGCTATGGCATCCACTGAGTACCACGGCATCTCATCCTTCAGCGACTTCACTCTTGACGACCATGCTTCACATCACCGACCAACAAATCTCCGAGCAGCTCGACTACCGCAGCGTTGCTGCTGCTCTTGAACAGGCCTTCCACGACATGGCCCACGGCGAAGCCGCGGTGCACGGCCGGCAGCGCACCGATTGCGCGGGCATGAAGCTCAGCACGATGGGGGCGATCTGGCCCGGTCAGGGCGTGGCCGGCGTCAAGGTCTACCCGACCGTGGGAGGGCAGTTCAGTTTTGCGATCGTCTTGTTTGATCTGAAGAGCAACACGCCGATCGCCGTGCTCGACGGCAACGAACTCACACGGTTTCGCACCGCGGCGATGACGGTGCTCGTCGCCTCCAAGGCCGCCAATCCGGCTTCCCGCAAGCTGGCCTTGTTCGGGGCGGGCCTTCAGGGGCGTTCACAGGCTCAGGCGCTTTGCGAAGTCTTCAGTTTCGACGAGGTCTGCGTGGTGGACCCGCTCGCCGACCTGCGATGGTGCGAATGGCTTCAAGGCGTTGTCGATGTGCCGGTTCGGGTGACGTCGGCGCAAGACGCGGTGCGAGATGCCGACATCGTGGTCACCGCGACCCGTTCCAGCCAGCCCGTGTTCAACGGCGAATGGCTGAGCCCCGGTGCATTCGTTGCTGCCATCGGCACCAGCACGCCGAAGGGGCGCGAGCTCGACGATCTGACGATGCTGAGGTCGGCGCGAATCATCGTCGAATGGAAGCCGCAGAGCCTGATGGAAGCGGGCGAGATCGTGCTGTGGGACGGGCAGCGAGACCTTGAGAAATTCGTGGACCTGCCGCAGCTGTTTCGAGGCAACAGGCCTTGGCAGACAGACAGCCAGGCCATCACAGTGTTCAAGTCGGTGGGAGTGGGTTTGTCCGACGTCGCGACCGCCCATTTGGCGCTGTCGCGTGTGCGGGCCAGCCTGGGGCAGCCTGTGGCGGAGGCCGGCGCGTGACGAGCGTCTGTGTGGTCGGCGCGGGCATTGTCGGTTGCGCTACCGCGTATCAGTTGGCGAGGGCGGGTTGCCAGGTTCACCTGGTCGATGCCGCTCCTGAACCGGGGACGATGACGAGCTTCGCCAACGGCGCGCAGCTGAGCTACAGCTACGTCGAGCCGTTTGCCTCGCCTGCGACCTTGCGCTCGCTGCCGAGCATGCTCTTGTCGCCTGATTCACCGGTGAAGTTCAGGCTCCGGGCAGACTGGCGCCAGTGGGCGTGGGGGCTCCGGTTTTTGCAGGCCTGCCGTGCAGACCGAGCGCGCGATGGAACGGCCCATCTGCTGGCGCTGGCGCAATTGAGCCGTCGGACGCTCGAAGCCTGGATGCGAGAAGAGTCGTGGTCGTTTTCCTTTGTGCAAAACGGCAAGCTGGTGTTATGCCCCGATCTGCAGACGCTGCAGCGCCAGGAGGCGCAGGTCCAGGTTCAAGCGGCGTTGGGCTGCAAACAAGAGGTGCTGACGCCTCAGCAGTGCTTGCAACACGAGCCCGCGTTGGGGGCGGGGAAAGCCACCATGGCGGGCGGAATATGGACAGCCGACGAATGCGTGGCCGACCCCTACCTGCTGTGCCGGGAGCTTGTGCGCAGCCTTCGCAGGTTGGGCGGTCAGGCCTCTTTCAATACACGGGTGACCTCGTTTGCGCGCCAGGGCCATCGCTTCGTGGCTGCCAAGTCGGCCACCGGTGACATCCGAGCCGATGCATTTGTGTTGGCCGCGGGGCCGCGGGCAGCAGCACTGGCATCGAGCTTCGGGCTCAAGCTGCCTGTCTATCCGATCAAGGGCTACAGCATCACCGTGCCCTTCTTGAGGAAATCACGCCCCACTGCCAGCGTGACGGATCTCGGTCGAAAGACGGTCTTCGCACCCTTGGGCGACCAGTTGCGCGTGGCCGCGATGGCAGAGATTACGGGCTACGACATGGCGGTGTCGCCCGCGCGGGTTCGCGCGATGGTCGACAGCGTCGAGGCCGTCTACCCGGGGCTGTGCGACACGCGTGCGCCGCAGGTCTGGTCGGGCCTGCGGCCCGCCACGCCGGACTCCGTGCCCATCATCGACCGCATGCCGGAAACCAACCTGTTCGTGAACGCAGGCCACGGCGCCCTCGGGCTGACCTTGGCTGCCGGCAGCGCAGCGCGCATCTCGGAAGCTGTCGTTCGTTTCGCTCGAGGCTGAAAACGACCGGTGCGGTGGCGCATCGGAAGCGAGTGCCGGGAGCGTGTTCGGCGCGCACCAGCGGCAGGCAACTTGGTGCTCATATGGTGCGATCGCAGGCAGTCGCACGACCCAGTTCAGGGCGCCATCTCAGTGGTTTTCCGGTGTGTCGCAAACGTTCAATTCCCTCGGCAAAACCTCCCATAGGCGCAGACATCGAAACCCTACATTCGATGCGTGTTTCAGCCGGAACATACAGACGATCAGGAGATTTCAAATGTTCATTCGAAAGTCACGAGTTGCCGTCTTGTTGGCGTCGCTCATCGCCACGTTCACACTGTCCACACAGGCAGCGGCCCAGTCGCTCGAGACAGTGGAAAAGGGGGCGTTCACCATCGCCTTCACCGGTGACATGCCGGGCACAGGCTATCAAGACGGTGTGATGGTGGGCTATGACGGCGAGATCCTGCAGCGGGTTGCCGACACGCTCAAGCTGAAGGTCAAGCCTGCCTTGATGGAATGGTCGGGCACCATCGCCTCGGTTCAATCCAAGCGCGTTGACGTCATGGCCGGCACCATGGGCTGGACGGAGCAGCGCTCCAAGATCATGACGCTGAGCGATCCGATCCACTACTTCAAGAACGGCATCACCCAGACCGAGAAGAACAACTGGAGCAAACTCAAGGATCTCGAGGGCAAGAAGGTCGGAACGATCACCGGTTTCTCGTTCATCCCCGAGTTGCGAAAAATCAGCGGGCTGCAGCTGTCGTTGTATGACACCTCTGACGCCGCCGTGCGCGACCTGCTCGCCGGCCGCATCGACGCCGTGATTGGCGACCCCCCGGTGATGCAATACGCCATCTCGCGCAACCCACAGTGGCATATCAAGTTCAATGCGTTCACCGACGCGTCGCCAGACTTCCCTCTGCTCACCGGCCTCGGACAAGTGGTCTTCGGTCTGAACAAGGAATCGCCTGAGTTGGCAAAGGCCGTGAACGCCGAGATCGCCAAGCTCTGGAAGACCTGCGAGCTGCGCAAGATCGGCAAGACCTACGGGCTGGTTCAAGACGTCTGGTTCGTGCCTGTGGGCCAGAACCCACGCGCCGGCGTGGACCGTCCGGCGGATTGGAAGTTGCCGTCCTGCAAGTGAACATCACGCCGACGTGAATCGTCGGCGCGAATTTCACGGTGTCTCAGTCAGATGCGTCGGTCCGCTGTTCGTCGGACCGGTTTGCACCCGGTGGATTCTGCAAGGGATGCCGTGTCTTGTGATGGTTCGATTGGGCCGCGGCTGGTTCCGAACGGGTCTCGTGCGTTTCGTCCGAGAACAGCGTGAGCAGCAACGTGGCGACGATCGCCACGACCATCGCGGCCATGGCCCACATCAGCGCGGCAACCGCGTCCGAACTCGAGTCGTGTGCAGCAGGCCTCGAATCGGGCTCGACGTCCTGCCGCTGCGCCGGCGCCGCTGCTGCAATGGGTGCGACGCGGGCGGTGCTGCGTGTCCCCGGAGCCGAGGACCACGGCGATTCGTTCGCAGCGTCGGGGTCTGGCGGCTGGCCGCAGGCCTGGGCTGAATCGGCAAGACCATCAGTGCGCGTCTGTGCCGCCTGCTTGCTGCTGCCTCTTTCGGCGACGGGCGTGGGCGCTTCTCGCTTGCGTTGCTCTTGCGGCTGCTGATGGGACTGGCCGCGCTGTTGCTGGCGGCGGCCATCGCGGCTGACCCGCAGGTGAGAGGGGCGCTGGCCCAGCCGCGTGCCATCGCCGGAGTCGTCGCTCGCGCTGTCGACCGCGTCGGTCGCCCAATCGGCAATCGCGTCGTCCAATTCGGCCGGCAGCGCGACGGAATCGTCCGTGCTGCTGTCCTGGGTCTGCATGTCGTCGCTTTGCTGCACCACCCATGTTTGCGTGCGGGCCGAGGCGTGGGCGGATCCGCCTGGTGATGCGCTCGCGAGGCTGCGCACGATGCTCATGCCGCTGCGCCTGGCGGCTCGGCCTGCGCCGTCGCCGGCTTGGCGTGACGCCAGGGCTTCGCGCAGCGCTTCACCCGGTGCGATCTGGCTGGTGGCTTGCGCCGAGGGCCTGTCCGCCGGGGCTTGTTCCGCGAGGGGTGCTGCCATCGCGGGCTGCGCCAGCGTGATGCCTTGCAGCTTCATGCGCGCAGTGGGTCAGCCAGGGTGGAACACCTGGCCCGGGTACGCGCCGACACGAGATCTCTCGCCGCTGCGGAAGATGGCATGGTGGTCATGTTCACTGATCCTCTGAGAGGAGTTGATTCGGGTGGCCTGTCGATTTGTCTACGGTAGGGTGTGCCTGCCGTGGTCAGCGAGCCCGCACCGAAGTGCCGGGTGCCAAGGCGAAGCGCCGCCTCGATTCATCAACGAAAGATCAGAGGTTCGTCATGACGGATGCTCGCCGCGACGGCATACTTTTTCTGCCTCTCTTAAATTCCGAGTGGGTACTCTTGGTCATGTTTGAGGCCGGAACGAGGGAGTAGGGAATGACAGCGAAGGTATTTGAGGCGGCGCTGGGGATAGCCGAGCCGTG
>Ga0307508_10004052_pt1 | contig 14498 bp, 11 predicted proteins | sample 9_EM_MG_FD_203089 | JGI IMG/M metagenome (GOLD analysis project Ga0307508, IMG submission 203089) | Populus trichocarpa ectomycorrhiza microbial communities from riparian zone in the Pacific Northwest, United States - 9_EM | ecosystem: Host-associated > Plants > Roots > Unclassified | place... | reverse complement strand
CCCGGCGCGCTATCGTCATCGTCATCGTCGTCGCCGCAACCGCTAGCGGCGCTGGTGATGGTGATGGTGATGCAGAGCCACAAGAAGTCCGTACGAGAAATAGAGCGAGCCATGCGCGCCCGAACCTAAAACTCGCACGCGCCCTCGTCGAGGCCTCGCGCTATCCACAGCCCGTCGCCACATCGTATGCGATGGCTCACAATGGTCATGCGGTTGATGCATGGGCTGCCACAACGCGGCCTGACCTGCAGAAGCTGACGTGGCGATGACAGGTCGCGCCTGGCGAGTCACGACGCACATGGCGGGCGCGTTTCGTATGTTGCAGATTGTTGCGCTGTAACGCCGGCGTGTAACTGCAAAGTGGCGCGACAATGTTACGGAGCTGCCACGACTGGACGATACGCTGCCGCTCGCCATGATCAGCAAATCCACGGTAGTTCGGGCGTTGTTGTTGAGCGCTACGGCGTTCGCGTTCGCGGGTTGTTCCGGCGACAAAGGTGACAGCGGTGCGCCCGGTGCAACGGGCGATACCGGCGATACCGGCAAAGACGGGGTGACCGGCGTGACTGGTCCTGCCGGCAAAGATGGCAGCCCCGGCGCAGACGGCAAAGATGGGGCCACCGGCATGGACGGCGCGCCAGGCCCTGCCGGCTCCGGCGGGGGCGCACCCAATATGAACGGCGAAGGCGGCGAAGGCGGCGAGCTCCCGGCGCCCTTGCCGTCGCACGGCACGCTGAGCTTCGCGCCCGTCAACGCACCCACGACCGACCTGGACAAGCGCAAGGTCATCGCTTCGTCGATGGCCATGTTGAACGGCGTCGCTGCGCCGATCAGCTTCACGACCGAGGCCCGCAGCGGCCAGACCATCGGCAACGCCGTGTTCGGGCGTATCGTGGACAAGGACGGCAATCCGCTCAAAAACGCCGACAACTCCGATGTCGTGTCGCCGTCCAACGACTTCTCCTCGATCATCAAGGTTGGCGCGAAGCTGTTCGAAATCACGCACTTCGAGACCACGCCCGCGGCCATGTACCTGAGCGAGCTGAGCCAAGATGAAAGCGGCAAGCTCACCATGACGAGCACCAAGCCGCTCGACTTCTCGGCCTACAAGGGCCTTTGGACCCCCTGCGCCGGCAGCGTGTCGCCGTGGAACACGCACCTGGGCTCCGAAGAATATCCGGCGGACGCGCGGCTCTGGGAAACGGCCGCGACGCTTGGTGAGGTCGGCGCCGGCGCGATGATTCGCTACTTCGGACTCGACCCGAACGCGGTCGTGGCCCCGACCGTAGATGAAGCCAAGGCCGTCTTCAACCCGTACTACTACGGCTTCATGACCGAGGTTTCGGTCACGGAAGCGGGCGCGCCCAGCGTGATGAAGCACTACGCCGCCGGTCGCATGGCGCACGAGCTGGCCTACGTCATGCCGGACCAGAAGACCGTGTACATGACGGATGACGGCGCCAACGACGCCTTCTTCATGTTCATCGCTAAAACGGCCGGCGACCTGTCGGAGGGCACGCTGTACGCGGCGCGCTGGTTCCAGACTAGCCCGAGCGGCGCGCCCAACGGTGCCGCCGACATCAACTGGATCCAACTTGGCCCAAGCACCAAGGATGCCGACGTCAAGGCGCTGATCGACGCTGGCACCAAGTTCTCCGACATCTTCGACAGCGAAGTGCCGAACGTCAACGGCACCTGCCCGAGCGCTGCCACCGGCTTCAAGTCCAACGTCGTCGACGTGACCTACGCCACGAAGACCGAGTGCTTGAAGCTGAAGCCGAATATGGAGCTTGCTGCTTCTCGGCTGGAAAGCCGCCGCTACGCCGGCTACGTCGGAGCGACCACCGAGTTCCGCAAGAACGAAGGCATCACCTTCAACCCTGAGGGCAGCCGCCTCTACGTTTCGTACAGCGAAATCGACAAGGGCGTCGTCGACAACGATCCGGTGCTCGATCTAGGCGGACCGAACCACATGCGACTCGCGGCCAACAACTGCGGCGGTGTATTCGAATACGCCGTCAGCCCGGACTCGACCATCGGCAGCGACTACGTAGTACAAGGCGCCAAGAGTCTGATCGAGGGCGTGTGGCTGGCCAACCCGGCCGCGCTCAACAAATATCCGGACGACAGCCCCTACGGCAAGAATGCCAGCGGCAGCGCCGGCATCGACAAGAACACTTGCTCGATCAACGGTATCGCCAACCCCGACAACATCTCGTACCTGCCGGGCTACGACACACTGCTGATCGGCGAAGACGCAGGCGTGGAACACCAGAATGACGCCGTGTGGTCGTTCAACGTCATGAGCCACGAGCTCACGCGCATCCTCACCACGCCGTACGGCGCCGAGACGACCGGCGTCTACTACTACCCGAACCTCAACGGCCACGCCTACATCAAGGTGCAAGTGCAGCACCCGTACGGCGAGAGCGACGGCGACCAGGTGGCTGTCGATAGTGCCGACCGCCAGTCGTACACGGGCTATCTCGGGCCGCTGCCGGCCATGCGCTGAGCGTGCCTGCGAAGTCGTTGCTCCCGCTTGCGGCGATGGCGGGGGTCGCCATTGCCGCGAGTTTCGCGCTGTTTCACCGGCCGCCGCCCAGTCTGCGCGGCGCGCCCGGCGCAGCAGTTCCGAGTGGCTCGGGCCCCGTGCTCGCGCCGGGCAGCGCCGCGCCGCCCGTCTCAACTGCGTTTCGGGGCCCCGAGCTGTCGAACTCGGCCGCCTACGTTCCGGCGCAGTGCTACGCCAAAACCCGCGATCCAGATGGTAAGACGACGCACAACGGCTGCTTCGTCTGCCATCAGGACTCGCGCGTTCCGAACTACGTCGACGATGCCGACGTGCAGACCGAGCTGTCGTTCGCGCGCTACGCGACGCGCAATCGCTGGAGCAACTTTTTGCAGCCGCCCCCACCGGCGACGGAGCCCGACGCTGAGCTCTTGAGCTGGGTGCGCACGAGCAACTACTTCGAGGTTGACGGCAGCCTCACGCTGGCGCAGCGCCTGGCCAAGCCGCCGCCAACCTGGGACATCAATCACGACGGCACATGGAACGGCTTCGTGCCAGACGCTTGGTTCCATTTCGACGCTCAAGGCTTCGACGTGGACCCGAGCGGCAAGAAGAGCGGCTGGCGCGCCTACGCCTCGCTGCCGACGCCGGGCCTGTTCATGCCAACCAACGGCTCGGCAGGCGACGCGCTGATCCGCTTACCGGAGCCGTTTCGCCAAGATGCGCAAGGTCGCGAAGATGCGGAGACTTACCGCATCAATTTGGCGATCGTGGAAGCGTTCATCCGCCGCGCCAACGTGCCGCTTGAAAGAACCGACGAACGCGCACTGGGCTCGGATCTCGACGGCGATGGCGCGCTCGGCACGGCGACGCGCGTGGCTTTCGTGTGGCCGCCGAAGCCGGGGCGGCCGTTTCATTACGTCGGCAAGGCCGCGGAGCTCGACCCGCAGCAAGAGGGCTGGCCGGTGGCGGGACTTTTCCCGCGCGGCACCGAATTTTTGCACAGCGTCCGTTACCTCGACGTAGCAAACGCCAAGGTCGGCATGGCGGCGCGCATGAAAGAGCTGCGCTACATGCGCAAGCTGCGCTGGCTGAACTACGGGCAGCTCGATCAATCGGCGCAGGCCGAGGCGCGCGAAAAACACAAGAACCCGGACAAGCTGAAGCAAATCTTTCCAAGCGCCGAGCGCGGCGTCACGACCGGCGTCGGCTGGATCATGCAAGGGTTCATCGAAGACGCGGGCGGCGCTTTGCGGCCGCAGAGCGCGGAGGAAACGACCGCCTGCATCGGCTGCCACGGCGGCATCGGCGCCACCGCCGACGCGACCTTCAGCTTCGCCCGCAAGCTCCCCGCCGCTGCTTTTCAGGACGGCTGGTACCACCCGAGCCAGCACGGCCTCGAGGGCACGGCTGACCCGAAGCGCGCCGACGGCAGCGGCGAGTATGGGCGCTACTTGCAGGCGGTTGGCGGCGCGGACGATTTCCGGAGCAACGACGAAGCGCGCGCCAAATTCTTCCGCGCCGACGGCAGCCTCGACCCCACGATGGCAGGGCGGCTGGCGCGCGATATCACGCTGCTACTGTTGCCGTCGCCGGAGCGAGCGCTGGCGCTCGACCGCGCCTATTTGGGCCTGGTGCGCGCGCAACGCTTCGAAGCCGGGCGCGACATCACGGTCGGTAGCCGGCCGCAGGTCGAGGCGCAGGTAACCGAGGGCGCGGCGACCGGCGTCAGCACGCCAGTGCTACCGAGCTGGAAGCGCCCGCTGCGCCCGGGCGGGCATTGAATCGCTTCGAGTCGCGGCTCGGTGACGGATACCACTAGTTCTCGCTAGCGCGCTAGCTTAGGGTTGAAGTGTGAGGCTCTCTGCAGCTGCACTCGGTCTCTTGAGCTTGGCGGGTTGCGCGGCTGGCGCGGCGCGTGCTGTCGTGAATGTTTCGGCCTCGCCCGCAAGCTCACCACTGAACGCAGTCCTGGCCCTGCCAACCCTGTGCACGGCGCGTGGCCTCGATGCATCTCGCTGCGCCCCAGCCAGCTACGTCAGAAACCAGGACGGCAGCGCTGGCCGGCCCATGCCGGCAACCTTCGCGGCGTTCATCGATCCGCTCTTGCGCATGAAGCTCGAGCTCGCGGGTCTCACACTGGCCGACGCGGAGACCATGCGGCTCGAGACCGCCCAGCGCAGCGAGCGCACCACCACGAACGAGGGCCGCCACTTGGCGGAGACGAACAAGACCGTCGAGCTGAGCGAGGCGCCGACGCTGCTCGCGCTGCCGCCTCAGCAGCAGCGTGCCGTAGCCAGCTCGCTTGGACTGCAGGGCGTCGTGGCGACGACCTTGCTCGTCGAAGCTGCCAGCTCGGGCGGCCTCCGCTTCGAGCTCACGCTCGAGCTTCGCGCGCTGGCCAACGGCGGCCAGCAGCTCCGCGTGCGCTGCGTCGAAGCCTATGAATCTCCTGAAGAAACAGCCACAATCTTGGCCAATTGCGTGGGTGACGGCGTCTTGGCCGCGCGCGCGCCAGATGCCTTGATCGGCAGGCAACTTTGAAGCGCGCCCGGTGCACGCTGGCTTGGCTCGGCGTGCTGGCTGTCGCCGGCTGCAGCGTCGACAAGCTGCCGCCGACACTAGTGGTACACCACGTAACCTCCAGTCAGGCGCAGCCGAAGCGAGTCATCGTTTTGCCGCCCGAGTGCGCGCAGGCCTGGTGCCGCGGCGAGGGCGCGCTCGTCGCCGCGCAGCTGGCATTTCGCGGCATCGAGGTCGTCGATTTCGAGCAGCTGGCGGCGCGCGAGCGGGTGCGCACCGTCATCGAGATCGAGCAGACGTCGCAGACCGGCACGGGCTCAGACCAAGCTCGGCAGCGAACGGTCAGCGTCGTGGGACCGCGGCTTTCCGACGCCGACCTGTGGACGCAGCGTGACGCCTTGGGACAGCTCGGCATCGACGCCATCGTGCGCGTGCGCACGACTAAGCTCTCCACCTGGCCGGTGCGCGCCCTGGCGTTGATTCGCGTGACACGCAGCGCCGACGCTTCCCTCGTGGTCTCGAGCGCCTGCGAAGCCGAGGTGTCGAGAGCCGACAGCGAGGCCGAAATGATGGACAGGGCACTGCGTTGTGCGCTTGCGGGAATCGCTCGATGACCCTGCGGTGCCACAAACCGCTCGAGTTTTTGGCGTATCTAGCGCTGGTAAGTCAAGGCGGCTGCGCGGTGTCGGCCGGCAGCGTCAATGTCGGGCAGTGGCGACCTTACCGGCAAGTCGACACCAGCGTCTGCGTCGAAGCGGCCCCCGGGGTCTGCCAAAAGACGCTCGAGGTCGGGCGCGACTCGCCGACTCGAAGCTTCGGCGGCGCCATGGTCTCGTGGTTCAACCCGGGCTACCTGCGCGTCTCGCGGGCAGGCCAGGTTACCCAGGGCGCTGCCTTCAACAGCTCAGTCGAGTATTTGCGGGGGCGGGGCGGCTTCGCGCTAGGCGGCCGCCTCGGCGCGAACCTGGCGTCGAACTTTGCGAGCCAGGGGCGAAAAAACTTCTTCTCTATACCGCTGAGCGGCCTGGTCTACTGGGGGTATCCGCTCTGGAACATTTACGCAGGCGGCGGCTACACGGCTTACGCCAGTGCGAAAACAACCACGGGTGATACGGCCAGCACCGAGACGCTGCACGGACTGCACTTGCTGGGCGGGGCTCGCGTCGTGCTCAAGAACGCCAGAAACTACCGAGTATCGACCAGCGCGGAGCTCGAGCAGCAATATCTGGGAGATACCGCGATGATGACCATTACCGGCAACGTGGGGGTACACTTGTGATGATCACGACCAAAACCTGGGCCATTCTGTGCAGCTTGGCTGCGACCGCTTGCGCTGGCGCGAGTAGCTCGCCGCCGCTCTCCGCCGAGGTTGCGACCGGCAACGCCAGCGGTCCGGTCGGCAAGGTTCTGGTCGTGTCGACCAATTGCGGCTCGCTGGAGGCGGTGTGCCGGAATGGCTGGACGGAGACCGTCGATGGCATCGTGGTGGGTGATCTCGAGTTTCACGGTTACTCGACGATCGATCCGTTGAGCTTGCGCAAAGACGAAGCCACGCGCACCGATTCGACGATCGCGGACGATTCGACCACCGAGCACAAGACGAGCGGCACCTCTACGACCGTCGGCCTCGTCGCAATCTTTCCGGTGGCGTCCGTCACTGTCTCGAACAATCGCTCCGTCACGCTGTCGCGCTCCAAGCAGAAAACCGTCGTGATCACGGGCGCCACGCTGGACGAGCTGCGCCTCGAAGATCGCCAGAGCTTGCTAGAGCGCGCTGGCGCACAATCGCTGCTGTCGATACGCCTGGTCGTGGGCGCAAACTACGAGGTTTGGAGCTCGTCTCAAGCAGTCGAGGTCATGGTCAAGCTGAGCGACGCCCAGAGCGGCGCCATGCGCCTCGCGACGCGCTGCTCGGCCAGCTCCGCCGACTTTCCCTCCGTCGAAGCGGCCATCGGCGCCGCGGCCCGCTGCGCCGTCGCAGCTCTCACCAAGCGCTAGCGGGGGGCAGGGGCCCCAGCCCAACAAGTGCAACAGGACCTGGTCGATTTTTTGAATCGTCCTGCGCGACCTCGAGGGGCTGTCGGGGCCTGAAACCTGCGCCAAGCTCGGGGTCAGCGAAGCCAGCATGAAAGCGCGACTACACCGCGCTCGCGCCGAGCTCCGCAGCGAGCTGTCGTTCAAGGCGCCGGCGCGGGCAGCGTCGTCCAGAAGTTCCACATCGCGGAGGTCGTGAGGTTGGTGCTCGAGTCGTCCTGCGGGTTGTGGTTCGGGTTGACGCCCTTGGTCGTGCAGAAAATGACCGGATAACCAGGCTTGCAGCCGACGTATTGCACGCAGTCGACGGTCGCGCCCGCCGGCAGCGTGAGCCCTACCGGCGTGTACGGCATGGTTTGAGTGGTGCAGCCGTTGCGCTTGATCTTCTCGTCGCGGTTCTGCGTGCCGCACTGATAGCTGTTGTTCGGATCGGGGTCGTTGTGCGCCTCGAAGTACGCGACCGGCTTGGTGCAGGTACCGGCCGGCAAGCCTTGCATACAACCGGATGCGTTGCCCTGGGCGCGGATCGTACCGGCGTCGGTGCAGCCGATCAGATTGGCCATCCACGAGCCGCTGCTGAAACCTTCGATGAAGAGCTTACTCTTGTCGACGCAGAACTTGGACTCGACCTCTTTCAAGGTTTGATCGAAGTACGGCACTTCGGGATCAGGGAAGCTCTGCGAGTCGAAGCACTGACGATGCTCGGGGTCGACGGCGGTCGACGGGTCGAGACCGATGACGATGGCGTTGTTGCCAGACGCCTTTTGAATCTGGATGCCGTGCATGCCGTCACTGCCACAACCCGGACCGATGAACACCAGCGGATAGGCTCGCTTCGGATCGTAATCGGCGGGCAGCCAGACATAGTAGTCACGCACGCCCTTGGCGGCGTCGACGCCGGTCACCGTGATCGGAACCTTGACGTAGCTGGCCAGCGCCTGACCGGCCGGCATGTTGCACCCGTCGCTCGGCACGGCACCGCCTGCGCCGCCCACGCCGCCCGAACCAGCCGTTCCGGCTGCTCCCGCCGCTCCGGCTGCTGCCGCACTGCCGCTGGCGCCCGCCGTGCCCGCCATCGAGGAGCCGGCCGTGCCGGTACCGCTCACGCCGCCGCCGGCCGTGGCCGTCGAGCTGCCACCGCTACCACTGCCGCTCGTGCCCGCCACGCTATTCAACCCCGCAGCTCCTGCGGTTCCGGCCGGTCCAATGCCGGCCGTCCCCGCGCTCCCGCCCGGACTATTTTGGCCCGCCGGGCTACCGCTGGAGCAGGCGCCAAAGGACAAACCCGCGATAATCACCAGACTTAAGCCAAGACGCCCAACTGATAGCCGCTGAAGCATGCCCCTTGATGTCCGTGGGTCGACGCCCCCGGCTCACGATCTCACTCATTGCCCTGCCAGGGGGCAGTCGTACCGGGCCACGCGCTGTGCTGCGTCATGGGGCAGAGCGCGGTCTTTTGCTAGCATCGATCTCGCCGATGCGCGCCGCCTTCCTCCCTGTGCTTGCGGTGACGCTTGTGCTCACCGACTGCGGCTCCAAGCAAGACTTGATCATTGGCGAGCTGCGGCTGAAAGACCAAGCGGGGACGGCGGGGATGTCTGGCGGCAGCGCAGGCGCGGAACCGACGGGCGGCGCTGCTCCTACCGCTGGCGCGAGCGGCAGCGCGGGCACGACCGGCGGCACGACTGAAGCGGCCGGCAGCCCCGACGGCGGTGCGGCTGGCGTGGCCGGGGGCCCTCAAGAGAACTGCGTCGAGGGCTCGGAGCCGCCGCTCGGCAGCTTGATTCACCGTTACAGTTTCGACGGCACGGGCAGCATGGCCGTTGACACGATTTCTCCGACCGACGGCAACGGTACCGTCATCGGCACCATGCTCGACGGCAGCGGACTGGTGACGATGGACGGCGCGAGCGGCGAATACGTAGATCTTCCGAACGGCATCATCTCCAAGCTCACCGACGTAACGGTGATCACCTGGACGACGTGGGTTGACGGCGCCGCTTATGGGCGCGTGTTCGACTTCGGCATCGGCACGCATGGCGAGGGCTTGGTCATGGGCGACGCCGGGGTCAGCTACATGGCGGTGCTACCCAAGACCGGTTTTGACAACCAGGCGAAGCCGGGGCTCGGCGGCGAGATGAAAGCACCGGGGTTTCCCACGGTAACCTTGGCGTCCACCGAGGACATGCGGAACCGATTCGGGCAGGTGGCCTTCTCTTTCAAAGGTGGAGTGAGCGCGGCGCTCTACCTCGACGGCAAGTTGCTGGCCTCGGAGCCGACTGCGATCACGCCCGCTAACATCGACGACCGGAACAATTGGATCGGTCAGTCTCAGTACTACGGCAACCCGGCTTACCACGGCAGCTACGACGAATTCCGCATTTACAACGTCGCGCTCGATGGCTGCCAACTGCGCACGCTGTACCTGCGCGGCCCGCAAACCCTGTAGTCGCCGCGGGTCGGACGAAACGCGCTCAAATATTTTGCTCGGGGATGTCGAGACCTTGCGACTGGCTCCGACGTAGCCTCGAACCCCTCGAGCTGGGCCCGCCCAGCCCGCCAAGGAGACCGCATGTCCCACGTCCACACCCCCCAAATCACCCCGTTTCTCTGGTTCGACGGCAGCGCGGAGGCTGCCGCCGCGCTCTACACCTCCATCTTCGAAAACTCACGCATCACGGACACGATGGGCGGACGCGGCAAAGTCATGTCCGTCACGTTCGAAATCGCTGGCCAGCGCCTGATCGCCCTCAATGGCGGTCCCCACTACCAGCTGACGCCCGCCTTCTCGCTGTTCGTGTCCGTGGACTCACAGCCCGAGCTCGATCGCATTTGGGACGCACTGCTCGCCGGCGGCGGGAAGCCGACGCGCTGCGGCTGGCTCGTCGATCGCTACGGGCTCTCGTGGCAGGTCGTCCCAACCGTGCTCGGCAGGCTGTTGAGCGATCCGGATGCAGGGCGCTCGTCGCGCGCCCTGCAGGCGATGATGGGCATGGTGAAGCTCGACATTGCCGCGCTCGAGCGCGCAGCTACCGGCGGTTGAAGCGACTTCGCCCGGCCCGTCGCGACGATCACCCCCCGACGTCGATTTGCACTTCGCCGGGCGCCGGCCGGCCCTTGCCGGTTTCGAGCAGCTGTTTCAGGCTGAGCAGGAAGGTTGCCCACTTGGTGCTGCAGTGGTGCATGAACTCGACCGGCTCGGCCCAGCCGGCGTGCTTGAAGAGCACGAAGGTTTGGTTGTCTCTGTAGACCAAGTCGAACGAGACCTCGGTGTTCGTCCATTCGGGAGAGCCTTGCAGGCACTTCCAGCGCACGCGCCGGTTCGGCGTCGCCTCCACCACGCGGAAGTCGTGCTTGAAGAACGTCAGCGTCCCGCCCTCTGCAGCGTCGCCGGTTGCGCCCGAGTACCACCATGCCTGGTTCCCCTCGAGCGTCGTCAACGTCGTATAGACCTTTTCGATGGGTGCTGCGATTCCGACTCGATGAAGAATGTCGACCATTTTGATGCTCTCCTCTACTTGGTTGTGTCTGGCTGTTTGCTTTTCGCCGGCACGCCCTTCGCGCTCCGACGAGTCTTGTTGTAGTGCGCGACAGGCCCTGCGCGTGAGTAACAAGCCTGTCGGGATTTCGGCTAGCGAGCGCAGACTGGGGTGTGAATTGAGAATGCCCGCGCGCCCCGTAAAGCAGAGGGCCCAAAGGAACGGGCGTACCAGCGCTGCGGAGGTGGGGTTAGAGCTTCGACGCGCGAGGGGCTCAAGCTCCACGGGAGTCGCGCGAGTTCTTCTTGTTCGCGCGCATTCGGCGCCAGTAGCAACCATCTGAAACGCGGTAAAACGTTCGCAGGCGGCAGCGCTATCCCAAAAATTTCACGCTCGCAGAGCTCTCGATCTCCCGATCTGACCTGAAACTCAGGTGGCCCAACGACGAGTTTCACGCTCGAAGAATCCGCGACCGACGCGGGGGCCCCGCTGACCTGAAACTCAGGTGGCCGCAGCGGCGAGTTTCACGCTTGAAGAATCCGCGACCGTCGCGGGGGCTGGACTAGGAAGAAACTCGTGGAGGTTGGGCCCTTCGCGCGTCTGGAAAGTCACTTCGGGTACGCGGGTACGAAGTGACTTAGAGTCACTTCGGGTACGAAGTGACTTTCCCCAGCTCTAACCCCACCTCGGCAGGGCCGTGCACCCGTTTCGTTGCATCAGGGCGGCGGTCCTCCGCCATCAGCGACTCCCTGTGAAATCTGAGGGGACTCGAGACGAGCGACCAGAAAGCGCATGGCCCGAAGCGCGTTCAGCGGGCGTCCGCACGGCTTTGCCGAGAGACGCCACGGAAGCTTCTGCGAGTTTGGGCTGCGGCGCGGCAGCCCGACGCGCGAGCCCCCCGCTGCTGTGCGGATCTTGCACAACACGATCACGGAGCGGCGCTCGTGTACCCTTCCCGCACTTCGAAATTGTCGAAGCGCGCGGCCGACGGCGTCTGAGGATTCCAGGTGAGCTTGGGATAGATGGCCGTCTTTTTCTGCGAGGCACAGAGTGTGTCGAAGAGATCCTGGGTCAGCCCGGGATAGCTCGGGGGCTGCGCCGGCACCACGACTTGTAGGGTGCTGCTCGCCACGTCCACGCAGGTGGTTCGCTTGGTCTCGTTGCCGCCGAAGAAGGTGCTGAAAAAGATGCCCGTGACCCAGGTCTCCTTGGAGTTCGGGACCGTACTCGGGCAAGGACCGTTACATTCGTCGCGTAGAGCCACGTCACGAAACACCAGCAGGCGCGCGGGCCTAGCGTCGGCCGGTTTGATGGCCAGACTCACCTCGCCGTTGCCCGACACGGGCTGAAGCTGACCGAACGCGTCCAGCACCGGCGTGTTGCCGTCCATGCGGTACTTGACGCTGTCGTTGTCGTTGACGCGCACGGACAACCGGATCGAGTACCAAGTGCCGGCCTCGAAGCGGAACTTGTCGTCGGCCGGAATCGTCCCGGGCAACTCGAACTCAGGATCACCTGCCTGCTGATCGATGGTCACTTCGACTCCGCAGCTGCCAGAAGCGCGGCTCTGATCGTACGAATAGAGCTGAACACGGCCGTTGGCGCGCCACATCAGGCGCTCGCTCCAGTTCGTTGGCTGCCGCTTGCTGCTGCCTTCTTCGGAGCAACCGCTGTCGAACTCCCCGGCCGCCAATCCAGGGAGTTTGCCGCCTTTCGCGAAGTCGAAGCCGGGTTCGAAATACAGGTCGTAGCTGAGTGTGTACGCTTCGCTCGGTACGGCTTTGGCACTCGCCGAGCTGGCGCCGTCGGTCGAGCCGTCGATGTGGATATTGGCCTGCGTCACGTCGGTCGCGGTGTTGGTGTGGTCTGCGTCGGAGGCTGCCCAGTCGATCACGCTGCCGGTCGTGGCGAAGACCGGGCTCGAAGGCGGCTGCTTGTGAATCCCGTCGGCAGCGCGATAGACGACGCGGTAACAGCTGGAGCCGTCGGGCCCACATGCCGCCGTCACCTGGGCATTTTCGGGGTGTGCCTTGATCTTGGCGCCGTCGAGGTTCTTCTTCCAGAGCCCTGGGCTGAGCGCATCGAAGGTCTGTCGGTAGCTCACGGCGCCGAGCGGCGCCGCGCCTGCTTGATTGCCGGAGCCGCCGGAGCCTGCTTGGTTGCCGGAGCCGCCGGAGCCCGCGTTGCTCGAGCTGGTGCCGCCGCCGCCAGCAACGGCGACGCCGCCCGCGTTGCCGGCGCCGGCGCCACCAACTGCCGCCGCTGCACCTCCCGAGCCCGCAGCGGCGCCTTCGCTACTCTGACTTCCGCCAAAGCTGGTCGAGGGGCCGCCAGCGTTGCCCGAGCTCGAAGCCGAGGAGCCGGCGAGACCGGCAGTGCCGGGCGAGCCTGCGCCGCTCGAGCAGCCGAGCGGGGCAACGAGCGCGACCGCCGCCAAGCCTAGAGAGTGAAGTCTTACGCCACGAAAACGGCCGTAACGGATCAAGCGGGATGACTCCTGTGAGTGGTTCGGAGCTCCGCTCTTCAAGCGCCATGCCACCAGTGAGCTGCCCGGCCAGACGGCAAAAATCGCGCAATAGCCGTCGGGCACGCCGCCGAACGACGAAGGCCTGTGCGGGCCTTGCACTTGAAGTGCGCCGACAGTCGGCGTCTGGTATCGATGGTTGCTCGCCCCGAGCGCACGATGACCTCGCCCGACGACGCCGTCGAAAAGACTCGCTCGCTGCTCGCCACCGCCGCGGCCAACGCGGGCGTGCGCCGGCTGCTCGCGATTTGGGATGGTGGCTACGCGACGTGCGGTTTACCCGAGAGCGGCGAAGTCGTGCTCGGCCGCGGACAGACTGCAGATCTTCGCATCTCCGTCACGTCCGTTTCGCGGGAGCACGCGCTGGTGCGCACAGGTCAGAGCCTGACGATCGAGGATCTGGGTAGCTCGAACGGCACGCGAGTGGACGGACAGCGGCTCCAGCCAGGGCAACGCGCGCCGCTCTCGGTCGGGCGCGTTGTGGAGTTGGGCGACGTCGTGCTGGTGCTGCAAGACCCTGCCAACCTCGCGCAAAGCTCGGCGCCGGCCGCGGCCGAGCAGCCCGCGGGCGCGATGGCGCGCCTGTATCGCTTGGCTGATCTGGTGGCCGCGGGCACGCTCAGCGTGGTCTTGCAGGGCGAGACGGGCGTCGGAAAAGAGCTGCTGGCCAAGCGCATTCACGAGCGCTCGCCACGCGCGCTACAGCCTTTCTTGAAGCTCAACTGCGCGGCGTTCGCCGAGCCGATGGTGGAGTCGGAGCTATTCGGCTACGAGCGAGGCGCGTTCACCGGCGCCAATCACGCCAAGCCGGGGTTACTGGAGTCAGCCTCGGGCGGCACCGTGCTGCTGGACGAAGTGGCCGAGCTCAGCCCGGCAATGCAGGCCAAGCTCTTGCGCGCGATCGGCAACTCGGAGGTCTTGCGCGTGGGCAGCGTGAAGCCGCGGCTGATCGACGTGCGCTTCCTGGCGGCCAGCAATCGCGAGCTGCTGCAGCTCGCCCAGCAAGGCAGCTTTCGGTCTGATCTCTACTTTCGCCTCAACGGAGTCACGCTCACGATCCCGGCGCTGCGCGAGCGGCGTGACGAGATCGCAGCGCTAGCACGCGAGTTCCTGGGCAGTGCCGCGAGCCGGCTCAGCAGCGCGGGCATCGCCTGGCTCGAGCGACAAGCTTGGCCCGGCAACGTGCGCGAGCTGAAAAGCGCGGTCGAGCGCGCGTCGTTGCTGGCGGCAGGCGGACCGATCGACGTGCAGCATCTCGAGCTCGAGCCTGCGTCCGCGCTTGCGCCAGCCGCCAGCTCGACGGCGCGCAGGCCGGCCGCGACGCCAGACTTGCGCGGCGAGCTGGAGCTGGTCGAGCGCGCGCGCATCGCCGACGCGATGGCGCGCTCAGGTGGTAACCAAACCAAGGCTGCCGGACTGCTCGGGATCT
>Ga0307508_10004051_pt1 | contig 14501 bp, 14 predicted proteins | sample 9_EM_MG_FD_203089 | JGI IMG/M metagenome (GOLD analysis project Ga0307508, IMG submission 203089) | Populus trichocarpa ectomycorrhiza microbial communities from riparian zone in the Pacific Northwest, United States - 9_EM | ecosystem: Host-associated > Plants > Roots > Unclassified | place... | reverse complement strand
GGGTGACGCAACTCCGTCATTGCGAGCGCAGCGAAGCAATCCATAGTGCAGCAGAGAAAGTGTGGATTGCTTTGTCGCAAGCGCTCCTCGCAATGACGGCCAATCTACATCTGCTTCGCCGCCAAATTCTCGATTCTAACGCCGTCGCGGTCCTCGATGATTTCGGCGATCCATTGCCGGTGGCAATGGGCGTGATAGCGCTCGTAGCAGAGAATGCAGACCGGGCCGGATTTTTTCACCAGCGCCGACAACTCGTCGAGTTCCTCCTTGGCTTGTGTCGTCTTCAGATGCGCCGAGTAGATCCTGTGCAGCAATTCAAATTTGCCGCTGCGCGCCGCCTCGCGGCCGCTCTTCGGCGTGCCAAGCCCCTTCAGATGCAGATAGGAAATGCCGCGTTCGTCGAGACCCGCCGCAAGCAGATTCTTGGAAAAGCCGGGCCGCCGCGACGAAGCGACCGCGCGCACGTCGACCAGCAATTTGACGCCGGCTTGTTCGAGTTCGTCGAGCACGGCCTTGGCGGGCGTTTGCTCGTAGCCGATGGTGAAGAGGCGTTTGGTCTTGCGGGTCATGGCGGCGTTCCGGCACTTGTGTATGCTGACCGCAGGCTAAGTCACCTTGCGACACATTGCCATAACCGCCGAGGTTATGCCGGAGCGACCAGATGAAAAGCGTTTGCCGCGCCCTTGCATGGACTGCCGCGTTCGCGCTCGTCATTGCCGGCGGTGCCGCGCGTGCGCAGACCTATCCCGACCGGCCCGTGAAAATCATCGTCCCGATCGGCCCCGGCGGCAGCTACGATCTGGTCGGGCGGCATCTCGCCGACGTGCTGTCGAAGCGCATCGGGCAGGCGTTCGTGGTCGAGAACAAGCCCGGCGCCGGTACCGTCGTGGGCACGCAGGCCGCCAGCCAGAGCGAGCCCGATGGCTATACGCTTGTGATGGGCGGGCTCTCCAATATGGCATTCAATTCGGCGCTGTATTCCAAACTGGGTTACGATCCCCTGAGGGATTTCGTACCCGTCGCGCTGGTCTACAAGTTCGGCTACGTGATGGTTGGCCGCAAGGATCTGCCGCAGGCGAAGCTCGGGGATATCGTGGCAGCCGCCAAAGCCAATCCGGGCTCGATCTCGGTTGCGACCGCCGGCGTCGGCACCGGCCAGCAACTGGTTGCCGCCGCTTTCATGAAGGAAGCAGGCGTGAAGTTGCTCGAGGTGCCCTACAAGGGCTCGCCGCCGGCGTTCACCGATCTGCTCGCGGGTCGCATCGATCTGTTTTTCGACTCGATCGCGGCAGGGTTGCCCTATGTACAGTCGGGGCAGGCGCGGGGCATCGCGGTGCTGTCATCCAAACGCAGTCCGCTGGCGCCTGACGTGCCGACGATGTCGGAAGCGGGCGTGCCCGGCCTCGATGTCGATTCCTGGCTCGGCATTTTCGCACCCGCCAAAACGCCGCCGCAGGTCCTCGCGAAACTGCGCGGCGAGATCCGCGCCGCATTGCCGGAGCTGAAGGACCGCTTCGAGAAGAGCGGCGGCGAAGTCTGGGATCTGCCGGATGACAAGCTCGACGCCTTCGTCGCATCCGAACATGCGACCTGGACCAAACTGATCCGCGAGGCCGGTATCAAACTTGACTGAGGGAGCTACTTCACCCGCTCGATCAACTCCATCGCGCCCGCCGGCGCGCGCACCTTGCCCTCGTGGATCACATAGGCGAACACGTCACGCGGAGCTTTTTTCGGCTTGGTCGCATCGACGCGCGGCAAATCGTCCGGCTCGCCGCCATCGGCCCAGGCCTGAAACCGCTTGGCCCAGGCGTCGAGCTGTTTGGGCGGATAGCAGGTCTTCAGTTCGTCATTGCCCTTCTGCAACCGCGCATAGACGAAATCGCTGACGACGTCGGCGATCGCCGGGTATTTGCCGTGCTCGGCGAACACGACGGGTGTTTCGAACTTCCGCAGCAGCGCGATGAAATCCGGCACGCAGAAGCTGTCATTGCGCACCTCGACCACGTGACGCAGCGTGCGCCCCTCGAGTTTGCGCGGCAGCAGTTCGAGGAATTTTCCGAAATCGGCCTCGTCGAACTTCTTGGTCGGCGCGAATTGCCACAGCACGGGGCCGAGCCGGTCGCCGAGTTCGAGCACGCCGGAATCGTAAAACCGCTTCACGGAATCGCCGGCTTCCGCCAGCACGCGCCGGTTGGTGGCGAAGCGCGGGCCCTTCAACGAGAACACGAAGCCGTCGGGCACCTCGCGCGCCCATTTGCGAAAGCTCTCCGGCTTCTGCGAGCCGTAATAGGTGCCGTTGATCTCGATCGATGTCAGTTTCGACGCGGCATAGGACAATTCCTTCGCCTGCGTCAGCTTCTCCGGATAGAACACGCCGCGCCACGGTTCGAAGGTCCAGCCGCCGATGCCGATGTAGATTTGGCCGCCGTTTTTGGCGGACGATTTCGGAGATTTGCTCACGGGGGTCTCGTTGCGAAAGAGGGATGAAATTTCGACGATCCTAATCCAGATCGGGCCCAATTGGCCAGTTTGCCGCAGGTTGCAACTCTGGAACATCTGGATAGTCGGAAGGTTCGGCACCGCGATATCTGGACACCGGCGTCGCTTCGGCGGACAATGAATTCAGAACTTGGCGCGCCGATTGCAAGCCTTTGCAACGTAGCAGGCCATGGCCCGCCGGGACTTTTCCATTCATTTCGACGCGGGATCGGGTTTGGCTTCGAGCAAGTACATGATTAACAAGCATCAGCCATCGCATCCGGTATCCGGTCGAGAAGAGGCCAAGAGCAGCGGGCAAGCCCAGTTTGGCGCGCTGCTGATGACCGACGGCGGAACGCAGCGGAGCGGGCCGCCGTCATTATTCCATGGACTGACCGAATCCGAAATCGCGCAGGTGTTGGGTTCCGGAAAACGGCGCGTGCTTTACCGCGGCGCCCAGCTGTTCAGCCAGGGCAGTCCGCAGGACGGCATCTTCCTGATCGAGAGCGGGCGCATCAAAGTATTCTATACCGCCCCCTCCGGGCGCGAGATTACGCTCGCCTATTGGCACTCCGGCAATTTCGTCGGCGGTCCGGAGGTCTTCAGGCAAGGCCTGCACATCTGGTCGGGGGTTGCCGCCGTCAACAGCACCGTTCTGCACTTGCCGGGCGATATCCTGCGCCGGATGGTGATGACAATCCCTGCACTCGCCATCGGGATCATCGAGGGCCTGAGCTTCAAAGGGCAATGCTATTCGGCATTGGCCCAGATGCTCGGCACGCGCTCGCCAACCGAAAGGCTGGCACAATTGCTGCTGCATCTCATGAACCTGTATGGCGTCGAGGAGCGGTACGGCACCCTGATTGCGGCCTCGTTCACCCACGCCGACCTCGCGCATATGACGGGCGTGACGCGGCAGTCGGTCACGATCAGCCTCAAGCGCTTCACCGAGCTTGGCATCCTGCACGCGCACGGCGCCAACCTCGTCATTCAGAACGCCGATTTGTTGAACGAAATTCGCGATGGCAAACTTGGCAAGAGCGCCGCATCGGACGACGCCTAATGACAGCCGCAGGACTCAGTTGAGCCCCGCGTCAAACCGCCGCTGACACCAGCTGTTTTTGGGTGTCTCTGCGCTGCGGCCGCCAAATTTTGATGACTAATTTATAGACAATCAGCCCATCCGATGACCAAGCCGGACGCCAATTCTGTCCATTAATTGAGCATCGGCAAATTTCTTCGCAATAGATTGCTGGTTCGAGGCGTTCGTCGTTTCGGATTCCTGCGGGGCCGTTCAGAACTCGCTGACCGGACGTTGCGGCGTCCGCCATGGAAGCAAGCGAGTTCACGGCAAATGACGCCTACCACTCCCTTAGTTAGCCACCCCGTTCGCGAACCGGGCCTTCGCGAGCCGGTCCCCGTGAGCGCCGTCGGAAATCGGTCCGATGGCATGTCGTTTGCACCCTCCAGGTCATCAAGCCAGTCAGTCTGCTCAACGCCGAGTAACTCTGCCGCCCTTCGTCGCGGCCGGGGGATTCAGCATGGGCGGCGCACGTCGTACAGCACAGTTCGGTTCAAAAGGATTTGTCTCATGAGCGTCGGCGCTGCGTCTAAACTCACAGGCTTCCTTCCCTTGATCGCCGCGGCTGCCATCGCATTGGCGCCCGGCCAGGCGAGAGCGGAGACGCTCGAGATCGGGATCGGTACACAGAATACGACGACCAACACAGTGACCGGCGGCGTCGTACTGAAGGAACTCGGTCTCTTGGAAAAGCACTTGCCGAAGACCGGCAAGTACAAGGACATCCAGTACAAGTTCAGCTGGCAGAACGCGACTTCCGCACCGCCGCTCACCAACGGCATGATGGCCAACAACATCCACATCGCGACGATGGGCGACTATCCGTCGATGGTGAACGGCGCGACCGGGCATGCTACAGGAAATCTGACCCAATTCATCGCTGTCGTGACCTACAACGCGTATGGCGGCGGCAACGGCATCGTGGTCCACAAGGACTCGCCGTATTACGAGCTCGCCGATCTCAAGGGCAAGAGCGTGTCGGTGCCGTTCGGCTCCGCCGCGCATGGCATGATGCTGACTTCGCTCCAGAAGCGCGGCCTGCCGCCGGACTTCTGGAGCCTGGTCTCGCAATCGCCGGAAGTCGGCAGCACCAATTTGCAGGAAAAGCGCATCGATGCGCATGGCGACTTCGTGCCGTTCGCCGAGCTGCTGCCGTTCAAGGGTTTTGCCCGCAAGATCTACGACGGTGCCGAGACCAAGGTGCCGACCTTCCACGGCGTCGTCGTCCGCAAGGATTTCGCCGAAAAATATCCCGAGATCGTGGTGGGCTACCTCAAGGCGCTGATCGAAGCGGACCAATGGCTGCGCAAGAACCCAAGGGTTGGCGCAGAGAAGATCGAGGAGTGGACCAAGATCAACAAGGAAGTGATCTACATCTTCCTCGGCCCCGGCGGCGTGCATACGCTCGATCCGACCATCAAGCCGCGTTGGCTTGAGGCGGTCAACGCCAACTACGCGATCCTTCAGAAGCTGAACATGATCAAGGAACTCAATGTCGGCGCCTGGGTCAACGATAGCTACCTGAAGCAGGCCTACAAGGAGCTTGGGCTCGACTACGACAAGCAGCTTGCTTCCTTCGACAACTATCAGGTCACCGGGCAAGATCCGATATGCAACAAGCCCGTCAACAATCCAGCCGAGACCGGAGAGATCTGGATTCAGGGCGGCGACATCGTGCCGTTCAGTTCTCCGCTCTGCACCTTGACCGGGGTGAAGAAATACACCGCCGACGGCAAGAAGTTCAACGCCGTCTACCTTGTCGACCATGAGCTCGGCATCAAGGTGTTTGCAGACGCCGCCTTCTACGCCATCGGTCAGGATCCCAGCAAGCCGCTCATCGTTCCGTTCCTGCTCAAGAAGGATGCCGAGGCCTATGCTGCGAAAAACAGCGGCAAGCTCGGGACCTATGCCGACGCACTCGCCGCAATCAATGTTGGACAATAGGTCATACCGATGGGCAGCATGGCAAATCCAAAAGTTGTGGCTATCCCGATCAAGGGCGATCGCGTCGAGCTGATTGAACCCATGGTCGCTTCCAAGCCGGAGAACCCGGCGCCGCAAGCGCCGGTAGCGACAGCATCGCCTGATGCAGAGACCGTCGTGCTGGCGACGCCGGAACCCGAAATCGTCCCGACGATCTCGCTGCGTGATATCGCGCAGGGCGTGCTGAAGCAGTTCACGCGGGAGCGGCTCACGGCACTCGGCCTTGCACTCCTCTCGGTCGGTACATTGTTTCTGATCTGGTATCTCGGAACGAAATACCGTTTCGAATTCTACATCCGCTTCAAGAACGTTCCGACTCCGGCGCAGGTGTTCCAGCAGGCGACGCAGGTCGGCCTGTCGAACGCATTCCTCGTCAACATCGCCTACAGCGTTCGCCGCATTCTGATGGGCTTCGTGATCGCGATCGCGATCGGGGTGCCGCTTGGATTGTTTATCGGCAAGTATCAGCGCGTGCGCGACTTCTTCATGCCTGTGGTCGAAATCCTGCGGCCCATTCCGGCAATCGCCTGGGTTCCGATGGCGATCATGCTGTGGCCGAACAACGAAGCCGCCATCGTCTTCATCACCTTCATCGGCGCCTTCTTCCCGATCCTGCTCAACACCATCCACGGTGTTCACTCGCTGGACGGTGTGTTGGTGCGGGCAGGGCGCTGCCTCGGCGCCAATGAGGCGCAGTTGTTCTGGAACGTGATTTTGCCGGGCTCGCTGCCGCACATCTTTACCGGGCTTGCCGTCGGCATGGGCGTGGCCTGGGTCTCGCTGATCGCCGCCGAGATGATCTCCGGCCAGTTCGGCGTCGGTTACTTTACCTGGGAAGCTTACTCGCTGGTGGATTATCCGGCGATCGTGCTCGGCATGATCACGATCGGCGTGCTCGGGCTGGCATGCAGCGGCATCATCCGGATGGTCGGCGTTCTCCTGATGCCCTGGCTCGCCTTCGCGCCTGGAGGCAAGCGATGACGATGACCATGACCGAAACGGACGCGCGAAAGGGCTTCATCGACGTTCGCGACATGGGCGTGACGTTTGGCGCCAACGATAGCAAGATCGTTGCCGTCGATAATGTCTCGATCAACGTGCAACCGGGTGAGTTCGTGTCCCTGATCGGGCCCTCCGGTTGCGGCAAGTCGACCTTGCTCAGCATCGTCGCCGGCTTCATGAAACCGACGCACGGCGAGGCAACGCTCGACGGCAAGGCGATCACCAAACCCGGTTCGGATCGCGGCGTCGTGTTCCAGCAATACTCGCTGTTTCCGTGGCTGTCGGTGCGCAAGAATGTCGAATTCGGTCTCAAGATGGCCGGCGTCGAGCAAAGCAAGCGAAACACCACGGCGCGGGCGCTGCTCGATCTGGCCGGACTGTTGTCGTTCGAGAACCATTATCCCGACCAGCTCTCCGGCGGCATGAAGCAGCGCATCGGCATCGTTCGCGCGCTGGCGACCAGCCCGCAAGTGCTGCTGATGGACGAGCCGTTTGGCGCGCTCGACACCCAGACGCGCGTCGTCATGCAGGAGATCCTCACCAACATCTGGCAGCAGTTCCGCATCTCGGTGCTGTTCATCACCCACGATATCGAGGAATCGATTTTCCTCTCCGACCGCATCTACGTCATGACCGCACGGCCGGGCCGCATCAAGGCGGAGATCAAGGTGCCGTTGCCGCGTCCGCGCAAGGCCGAGATGACCGACACGCCTGAGTTCATGAACCTGGTGCAAGAGCTCAAGGGTCTGATCCGGGAAGAGTCGCTCGCCGCCATGGCGCCCGAAATCAAGGATCGGGGCCTTTCTGGCTTTGGAATGAAAGTTGGACCGAAAGGAGTAGGCGAAATCTTCTGACATACGTTTGAACGTCGCGGCCGGACAGGCGCGAACCAGCAAATCCAATCACCGCAATCAAACACAGACGCAAACAAGCGTGCGCGTCAACGATGACTCACGCCCAGCGTCAATCAAACCGGAGCATTCAATGGCAAAGAAACCAAACATACTATTCTTCCACGTCGACAATCTAGGCATGGGCGAACTCGGCTGTTACGGCGGCGGCATTTTGCGCGGTGCCGATACCAAGCGCATGGATAATTTCGCAAAGGAAGGCGCCAAGCTGACGCACTACGTCGTCGAGCCGCAGTGCACGCCGACACGCTCGGCGCTGATGACCGGGCGTTTCCCGATCCGCTCGGGCAACCATACCATCGCGCTGGGTGGCAATGGCGGAGGCATCGTCAAGTGGGAGCGCACCATCGGCACCATCCTGTCGGATGCCGGTTATGCGACTTCGATCTACGGCAAATGGCACATCGGCGCCGAGGACGGCCGCTTCCCGACCGACCACGGTTTCGACGAGTGGTACGGACCCCTGCGTACCTACGACGAATGCATGTGGCTGACCGATCCGCATTACGTGCCGGAGCGTGACGGCTTCTCGCACATGCACGAAGGCGTCAAGGGCAAGGGTGCATGGCCGCTCAAGGACGAGCAGCTCACCATGGAAACCAAGAAGACCTGCGATCTCGAGTACCAGAAGCGCGCGCTCAAGTTCATGGAAAAGTCCGTCAAGGCCGACAAGCCGTTCTACTGCTACTTCAACCATTCGCTGATGCACTTCCCGATGAGCCCGCGCGACGAATTCGTCGGCAAGAGCGATAACGGCGAGTGGGGCGATTGCTTGCTGATGCTGGACCACGATTTCGGCGTGCTGCTCGACAAGCTCGACGAACTCGGCGTCCGCGACAACACCATCGTCGTGATGTGCGGTGACAACGGCGCCGAGGACCATCTCGCCGGCCGCGGCACCGGCGGTTTCTTCGACGGCTCGTATTTCAGCTCGGCCGAAGGCGGCATCCGTACGCCGCTGCTGATGCGCTGGCCGGGCCACATCAAGCCGGGTACCGAAAGCAACGAGATGGTGCATGTCACCGACATGTTCACGACGCTGCTGTCGATGACCGGCTGCGAGGCCCCCAAGGACCGCCTGATCGACGGTGTCGACCAGAGCGATTTCTTCCTCGGCAAAAAAGAAACCTCCAACCGCGAATCATGCATCGTCTGGCTGAAGGACGAACTGCATGCGGTGAAATGGAAGGATTTCAAGATCAACTTCAAGCGGCAGCAGCACTTCCACGACCCGGAACTGCCGCTCGGCTTTGCCCGCATCACGCACCTGAAGGAGGATCCGAAGGAGCGTGAGGCGGTCAACCAGCGATACGTCCGCTGGTGGGTGATGCAGCACGCCCAGCGCATCATTCGCGAGTTCGAGGACAGCGCCAAGAAGGAGGAGCTGATTCCGCCGGGCGCGGCACTCGATTTCGTGCCGAAGCAGCGCCAGCGGGCGTGACGACGATGTCTGCACCGACCATAGCGGCGGATGTCGCACAGGGTGCAGCCGGCAAACGGCCGGAAGAGAGCTGCTGCTCTCTCCCTGGCCGGCCAAAAGCGGGTGCGACACCCGTAGCGACCGACCGGGGTCTCATGACCTGGATCCCGGGCGGCAACTTCCTGATGGGCTCCAATAGTTTCTATCGCGAGGAGCGCCCGGTTCGTCCCGCTTCCGTCGAAGGTTTCTGGATCGATACGTTCCCCGTTACCAATGCCGACTTCCGCAGGTTCGTCGAGGCGACCGGCTACGTCACCTATTCGGAACGTCCGCCCAGTCCTTCGATGTATCCCGACGCCGACCCCGATCTGCTGGTGCCGGGTTCGCTGGTGTTCAAAAAGCCCGTTTCCCCGGTCAACCTGCGCAACAACCTCGCCTGGTGGGAATATAGACCCGGCGCCGACTGGCGGCATCCACAGGGGCCGGAGAGTTCGATTGCTGGCCGCGACGACCATCCGGTCGTGCACGTCGCCTATGAGGACGCGCTCGCCTATGCGGCGTGGGCCGGCAGGGCTTTGCCGACCGAAGCCGAATGGGAATTCGCTGCCCGCGGCGGTCTGGAAGGCAAGGCCTATCCGTGGGGCGATGCCTCCAACCCGGATGGGCGCTTCATGGCCAACACCTGGCAGGGCCATTTCCCGTACGAGAATTCGGCCGACGACGGCTATGAGGGGACGTCGCCGGTCAGCGCGTTCCCGGCGAACGGCTACGGCCTGTTCGACATGGTCGGCAATGTCTGGGAGTGGACGTCGACCGCGTATGTCGATCAGCAAGGCGCGGCGCCAAATCAACCGAAGCAATCGTGTTGCCACACCAGCGCCGGCGATGACCGGTCGGTGCACCGGGTGGTGAAGGGCGGTTCGCATCTGTGCGCGCCGAATTATTGCCTGCGCTACCGGCCGTCCGCCCGTCAGGGCGAGACCGTCGATTCCTCCACCTGTCACATCGGTTTTCGTTGCGTCGTGCGCAAACCGCCGGGCAATTGAGCATCCAACACCCCCTGGAATTTTCCAATGCAAATGCAAGTCGCGCCGCCCACCAACGTACAACTGAGTTTCGAAGACTCGCCCTCCATCGCCACGGTGCTGCGCGCGCCGAACTTGCTCGTCCGTGAATCGCTGGCTGGAATGGTTACAGCGCTGGCGCTGATCCCTGAGGTAATTTCGTTCTCCTTCGTCTCCGGTGTCGATCCCAAGGTGGCGCTGGTCTCGTCGATCGTGCTCTGCCTTGTGATGTCGGCGCTCGGCGGCCGGCCGGCCATGGTGACGGCGGCGGCGGGTTCGATCGCACTGGTGATCGGGCCGATGGTGAAAGTGCATGGCGTCGGTTACATCCTGCCGACCATCATTTTTGCCGGCATCATCCAGATCGTGTTCGGACTGGCCGGACTGGCGCGGGTGATGCGCTTCGTGCCACGTTCGGTGATGATCGGTTTTGTGAATGCCCTCGGCATTCTCATCTTCGCCGCGCAGGTGCCGCACATCTTCAATGTGCCATGGCTGGTCTATCCGCTGTTTGCGCTGACGATTGCCGTTGTCCTGGTGATGCCGCGCCTCACGACCGCCGTGCCGGCGCCGCTGGTTGCCATCATCGTGGTGACCGCCATCGTGATGATCGGTCAACTCACGATTCCCAATGTCGGTGGCGAGGGCGCGATGGCGCCGGGGCTTCCCGGGATTACGGCACTGACCGTGCCACTCAATCTCGAAACGCTCCGCATCATCTGGCCGACCGCGATCAGCGTCGCCTTTGTCGGCCTGCTCGAGACGCTCCTGACCGCCAAGCTGGTCGACGAACTGACCGACACGCGGTCGCACAAGGGCAGGGAGTCCTGGGCACTCGGCATCGCCAACATTGCTGCCGGTTTCTATGGCGGCATCGGTGGCTGCGCGATGATCGCCCAGACCGTCGTCAACGTGAAGATCGGGCAGGGCCGCACAAGGATCTCGACGGCGGTCGCCGCGATCGTGCTGCTGGTGCTGGTAACCGCGCTCAGCGACCTGATGGCGCAAATTCCGATGGTGGCGCTGGCCGCCGTCATGATGATCGCAGCGCTGAAGACCATCGACTGGCACAGCATCACACCGGCGACGCTCAAGCGGATGCCGGTGCCGGAAACGCTGGTGATGGTCTTCACCGTTGCCGTCACGGTTGCCACCAGCAATCTCGCCATCGGCATCGCCGTCGGGGTGTTGCTGGCGATGGTGCTGTTCGCGCGGCGGGTGGCGCATGTCATCCGCGCGGAACGCACGGTCAGCGAGGACGGTCTTTCGGTGCGCTATCACGTGCACGGGCCGCTGTTCTTCGGCAGCAGCAACGATCTCGTTGAGCGCTTCTCCTATGGCCTCGATCCCAAGCGGGTCGCCATCGATCTCACTTATTCCCAGATCTGGGACGCCTCGAGCGTCGCCGCGCTGGATTCGATCCAGACCAAATACCGCGACCACGGCGCCATCGTCACGTTCACCGGGCTCGATCAGCGCAGCTCCTCGTTTCACGAGCGGCTGACCGGCCAGCTCGGCGCCTGAGTTCAGGGATCGCAGGACAAAAGGAACTCGCAATGACCATCCTGCAATTTTTATCGTCCCTCGTCCGCAGGTTGATGCGGGTCTGGGCCGGCCGCTATCGGCCGGAGCGGCATTACATGCGCGGCGCCGGACCGGCGTCGAAGCGAAGCGCGCGCCAGAGCGCCGGTTCCTGAAATACGTCGCCGATCCCGATCGGGTCGGCGTTGATGCGACAGATTTCTCTTCTTTCTTTGCGTGGGCCGGCTTTTCCAATTGGAACAGGCCGCGCCGTGGCGCGCTCGGCTTGCGTCCGGTCAAACCAATCGTGATTGGCCAGTTCGCCGAAACCGTGCTGTGCAGTTTGCCTCGGTCGAGGTTCGAGCAAAAGAAAAAGGGGATAGGGATGCGCATCCTGGTTGCGGCATTGTTGGTGGTGACGGCTGTTCCGGCGTTCGCCGATGAGGCCGATGATGCACGGCGCCTGGCGGTCTCCGGGCGCGACGCCTATTGGAACTGCCTGGCGCGAGAGTATCCGCGGGACGCCAACAGGAACATGCCGGAACTGGAATTTGCCGCCTTGATCGCCGCCGCCTGCGCCTCCGAGCGGCAGAATTTCCGCGTCGCGCTGGTCGACTACCTTGGGACGCAGCCGGGCAATGATGCGGGCGCGAATATGACGACGGCCAATAATGCCATCGCGTTTGCGCAAAAGGACATCGTCACGGCGTTCGCAAGGCGCAAGGCCGCCACCAAGTAGAAGCCACAATTGGCCTCGGCTATTCCTCAATTCCGCTCTTCCGTGATATTAATCCCCCATTGGACAAGGGGATTGCCGGGTATGAATTCTGAGTCAGTGGGCGGGATTTTAGGGGCCATTGTTGCCTCGATCGTGTTGGTGGTCGCGATCGCCTATGGGCCGATCGGGCAGTTCGGAAAGCCGGCGCCCAGGCCCGCCGCCACCCAGCAGCCCGCCCAAATGGCGCCTGCAGCGCCGGCGCCGAGGGGTCCGGTGATCCGCGAAGTGCCGAATTAATTAACGAGGGCAAGGCGCCAGCCGGCCCTTGCGGAACGCCAGGAGCGTCCCTATCTAATTCGTAACGGCGACGTTGACGCTTAAGAAGCTCCGGCGCTGGGACGACCATGAATGGTTTGGCTGCGCCGGATGTACGCGCGCCCTCTGTTCGTGGTCGTTGGCATTTTAGGGCCTGTTTTGGCCCGTTTTCCCCCAATCGGTAATGTTCCCGTATCTTGGCATCGTCAGTGCCTGCGGCTATACGCTGGCGCTTATGAATGACGCCATCAAACCGGGCCCCGAAAACCCACAGCAGGCCACCGGTTTGCCTCAGCTTTCGGTCGTCGTCCCCACCTTCAACGAACGCGACAACGTCACGGTGCTGTACCGGCGGCTGGACGCGACGCTCAAGGACATTCCCTGGGAAGTCGTGTTCGTCGACGACAACTCCCCTGATGGCACCTGGGAAGTGGTACGCGGCCTGGCGCGGCGGGATCCCCGCGTCCGCTGCATCCGCCGGATCGGGCGGCGCGGCCTTTCGGGCGCCTGCATCGAGGGCATCCTTGCCGCGAGCGCGCCCTATGCGGCTGTCATCGACGCCGATCTGCAGCATGACGAGACCCAATTGCCAAAGATGGTTGGGCTCTTGCAAAGCGGCGAGGCCGAACTCGTGGTCGGCAGCCGCTATATCGAGGGCGGCAGCGCCGACAGTTTCGACAAGAGCCGCGCCGGCGTCAGCGTGCTCGCAACCGAAGTCGCCAAGCGCGTGCTCGGCGTCAAGATCGCCGACCCCATGAGCGGCTTCTTCATGATCCGCCGCGACAGTTTTGAGCAATTGGCGCCGCAACTGTCGACCCAGGGCTTCAAGATACTGCTCGACATTGTCGCGACCGCGCAAGGCAAACTGCGCACTGTCGAGGTTCCCTTCAGCTTCGGCTCGCGTCAGCATGGTGAGAGCAAGCTCGATTCCATGGTGGCGCTGGACTTTTTGGGACTGGTACTGGCGAAGCTGACCCACGACGTGGTGTCGCTGCGCTTCCTGTTGTTTGCGATGGTCGGTTCGATTGGTCTCGTGGTGCATCTGTCGGCGCTGTTCATCTCGCTCGAAGCCTTCAATGCGCCGTTTCCGGAAGCACAGGCGGTCGGTGCTGTGGTCGCCATGACCAGCAATTTCATCCTGAACAATTTTCTCACCTATCGCGACCAGCGGCTGAAGGGGTTTGCGATCCTGCGCGGCCTGCTGCTGTTTTACCTGGTGTGCAGCGTCGGCCTGTTCGCCAATGTCGGCGTGGCGTTCTCGGTCTACGACCAGGAGCCGATCTGGTGGCTGGCGGGGGCTGCGGGCGCGCTGATGGGCGTGGTCTGGAACTACGCGATGTCCGGGCTGTTCGTCTGGCGCAAGCGATGAACAAAAAATGAGTCCGAACGAGGCACGGCTTGCCCGCAACACGGGTCTGACGGTCCTCGCGCTGGTCGCGCTGCGGCTGGTTGCCGCCGCCTTCACCCCGATCACCTTCGACGAAGCCTATTACTGGATGTGGTCGAAGTCGCTCGCCGGCGGCTATTACGATCATCCGCCGATGGTTGCGCTTCTGATCCGCCTCGGCACCATGATTGCAGGCGATACCGAATTCGGCGTGCGGCTGGTCTCGATCCTGCTCGCGTTGCCCATGAGCTGGGCAGTGTATCAAGCCGCCGCGATCCTGTTCGGCGGCCGTCGCGTGGCCGCGACATCGGCGATCCTGTTGAACGTCACGCTGATGGCGGCGGTCGGCACCATGATCGTCACGCCCGACGCGCCGCTTCTGGTGGCGTCGAGCTTCGTGCTGTTGTCGCTCGCCAAGGTGCTCGAGACCGGGCGGGGCGCGTGGTGGCTGGCGGTTGGTCTCAGCGTGGGCGCAGCACTGCTGTCGAAGTACACCGCGCTGTTTTTCGGGCCCGCGATCCTGATCTGGCTGGTCGTCGTTCCGAAATTGCGGCGCTGGCTGATTTCGCCGTGGCTTTATCTCGGCGGCCTCGTCGCGCTGTTGATGTTCGCTCCGGT
>Ga0307508_10004050_pt1 | contig 14503 bp, 17 predicted proteins | sample 9_EM_MG_FD_203089 | JGI IMG/M metagenome (GOLD analysis project Ga0307508, IMG submission 203089) | Populus trichocarpa ectomycorrhiza microbial communities from riparian zone in the Pacific Northwest, United States - 9_EM | ecosystem: Host-associated > Plants > Roots > Unclassified | place... | reverse complement strand
TTAAAACGACTCTGTTATCTTATCATTCTTCGTTTTTCGACATCTCCGCGCCGTCCAAGCACCGTCTGTTTCGTTCAGAGCGCGCTGGTTCACGCGCTTGTCATGGCTTCGAGTCGAAAAATGGAGGCATCATTCTTGCAAGAATCTAGACCTTTTTTTAACCTTCACATTCAACATCAGCGAGACTTTGCCATGCGGGATATGTACAAGTGACTACATATGAAGACGGCTTGACTTGTACCCTTCAACCTGCGTGTGGCGGGCGCTGCGCGGCCTTTCAAAAAAAAGAAGTGGCACGCCTCAAGGCAAGAAGGTTTGATGGCAAAGGACACGTTGCCTTGTTATCGAGGTCACGAGGGGGAAAAGCGGTGGCAGATACAGTCAAGGAATGCCGTTATTTTATGTTTCTTTCTTTCCTTTACACCCTGCCACCAACACGAACCGAGTTATCATGACAATCTCGTTTGGTTAGATATGATTGCGCTGGCCACGTTCTGGGGTACAGCACGCCAAGCGGTCCCGCTGAACGAAACGCCTCGTGCCTCCTTATTCTCGGGCAGGGGCGGGGTGGGAGAGCGGGTTACCAAGTTGTACGATATGACCGCCCGACATTGATTGATCCGACGAAAGGCGGTGGGTTCGGAGCGCACGATACTGCCAGGCCCTTTGGTTCGATGGGAACGGCGACAATGGAAACAGCCTTGCCCATCAGTGTGCCATGTTTAAGGCTATCGGGGGAGAAAGCCGCGCCGAAATCGTCCGCACAGGGCCCAACGCGATTATTACTATTAGCGAGCTATAGATGCCAGATATGATTCTGGGAACCATGCCATCAAGACGCGGCGACTGGAGAATGGAGAATCGTGGCCTTATCGACAAGGTTTGGTTGCGTGATCTCCCTGCGATGAGGTTGTCCGTCATCCCAGTTCATCAATCGGATGTGATCCGTACGGAGGAGGTGAGATCTTAAGATATGAAAATTTTGACGGCCTCGTCCATGGACAGAATGGAAGGCGTGCGCCTGCTGCGTGTCACCCGAGGAAGCATACTACATTGCCTTGTAAGCATAATGGTTATGGGCAAGATATTCCGTCTGGCGAGACGGAGGTGGCAGCTCAGAGTCAGAGGAGTCAAAGTAAGATCAGTGTTGGATCTTCTCACACCTCCTTGAAAGGTTGAAACAAAGCCGTTAGCTCTTGCCCACACACGTATACGATCTCCATCGCGGTGATCAGCCCAGTGAGGTTGACCAGCTGGCGAGTCGTTCTTCGACGCACACGACAGATCGCGAGGTTCTCTGTGACGAGGTGTGGTGCTGGCGGCCGTCAAAATCTACCTTCTTCGCCGAGTCGCACCAGTTCGTACCGCGTGAAGAGACGGTCAAGCCAGCGTGCAACGTTTGTGTATCCTTCAAAACCTAGGTCCCACTGGTGACACGTCGTCTTTCCGCGAAAGAACAGCAACAGGAAACTTCTTCCACCGAGGTGGTCGAAAGAAAAGCCTATCTCCGATCACACGGTTCTCGACTCCTTTTCCACATCATGGCCAACGACTGCAGCTCTCGTATGTACGTACGGGGTAATTTTGACCTATGCTCGTCGTGTTTCCCTCGTCGTTTCCTGCATTGATTCGATCGTGAAGATGTACTGAAATAGGCAGCTTCCCTGCTGTTATCTCCTCGCAGCACAGGTTTCTAGGGCACCACTTCCTGACTTGGCGTCCTTCGCTTGATGTGGCGTGGAAGCAGAGGTGCTTCTGCTCCTGTCAAGTGCAGCTACGGGGCAACTCGAGCAATTCGCTTTCTGTGTTGTCTTGTGGGGTACCGTGCCAGTGATCAGCGCGGTGGCGAAATGATCGCGGTGCATACAGATTTTAGCACTGAGCTCACTCCTTGAAGGCTGCTCTCAGTGTTCTCAGGCTGTCGACTACCTGACTGATCTACTGCTTGGAATTAATCTATCTCTGAGAACCTTGTTTTGTTCACACTCGTTTTGCCTTCATGGGCTGTGCACCATGCCTAGGGCAGCGCGGGAGGACTGAGGGTCTGACTTAGGTGAGTAAGCGTGCTTCCTGCATTAAGAGCCTCGGATCACAATGAATACAGTGCTTCAGATCCAGAATGAATTCACTGGGGCATGACTTGAGTCTTTGAGCCAGTTTGCGCACGGGAAGGACACTCGAACAGTCTTCATCATGATGGCGAAGCAGCGTTCAGTGACTCCCCGGACGGAACATTTCCATGGAAAGGAGCTGAACGATCGAGGAATCATATCTATCATTAAGGGCCCAGCTTGGCGTGGTTATTGTCTCGCAGTAACGCCCCAGGGTGCAATCCACTTTCCTCTCACCGCAACACAGTTGCGCTGACAATTTTTTTTGGGATGTGGCAAGGAACAGATCGACGCGCATTCTAGGCGCCGCAGCATTGTCTGGACTGTTCGCGCCCCTGCAGTCTTTCGTCGGCGTTTCGGAAACGCATTGGAGTGATGACTCCAACGAGGACTCGCGGCGTGGTCTCGTTTCAAGGGTTGTGGTCTGAGAGGACCAATCTCCGGCCATGCATTGTGGGCAGTGTTCCTCTATCATGTGAATATATGGATCATCTCAGACGGTGGATTCTGTGAGTCGTGGTTTGCTCAGTAGAGCAAAGGTTTGTCGAACCTTTGATGTAGCACCTGAAGTGGCTGAGACAGTTGCTCTTGGTGATGCACGCTGAACGTCCCAGTTTTGCCGACTGGGCACTTGGGGAATGATGGCGACGGTCGGGTGCAGCATCAGTGACAGGTAAAGGCATGGGTTGTTGGAGGTGCGCATTGCGTTCATTCACCTTTCCCTTGGTTTCTTAACATTTGTACATTATAGGTACCGTCACTGTTCTATTAGACTCGTAGGATGAATTCTACCTGGCAGAGACACTTACATTAATGTCCGGTTCTTCCATCGAATATCAATCAACTGTCAGTGTCGTCATGAAATGTTTCCTCAAGAAGAGCAACAGAATTGAATGTGCACATACTGTGATTGAATAGAGCAGCCAGGGGTTGTCAACTCAAGTCACCATATGTCCGAGCTGTCCCTTGCGATGGCCCCGACCAAATCACCGAGAGCGTCAAGTCAAACTTACTGACTGACCTGGTTCGAAGGCCCGAGCTAGCACCACTGCAGCAATGACATGTGGCTGCTTAGTCACATGCCCGAGGTGAGTAATCTGATGATAATGGGGTGCGTTTTATTCATGGAGTGGCTGGAACAAGAGGCTCGGGCTCATCGCTCTGGCGGACAGGAAATTTACTGCGCGACATATACAGTGATGAGCGGTGGGGCGGGTGGGGCCGGTTTGAAATCATGCTTACCTCCTATGTGGGGCCGCCGCCATCATCCCACTGACCTGCCTTCAGGATTTAGTAGTCGTGACGATGTCATCCGATGATCAGATGATGAGGCCCTTAGTAACGGTAAGCACGCGCAGCAGGTCGGTGGTTTTACTCTGCCGACTGTCGATCCATGTTTGTTTCCGTTTGACGTGCGTCTGAACAGCGCCTCAGATCTCAAGACTGGTCAGTTACCCTATTGGGGGTTTCCCAAGGATGTGCGGGCCGATTCCATCCACAACCTGTTCGCTGCGGACGTAGTGGCATAAGGGGATGGACGTGAGGAACTGCGGAACAAGGGGAAGAGATACACTGTGCGTATCATGTGCGACAATATAATCGATGAATCGATACGATAACACGTCCTCTTTTTTATCTTGTCGGGGATCAAACTCCATGGAATAAAGCTCTTCACCTGATTGTTGACAACTGTGCGGTGCGGTGCTACTTGGACAGATCTTCACATCTGACACATGGATGCGAATTGTGTAGTGTAGTGCGGTGGTATGGCAAGCACAGCTGCATGGTCGGGAAACCAATCAATCAACACGGGCTCTTTTCCTCTGCCTTGCACTATCGGTATCGGAACACCCATTCGAATATCCATCAATACCTTCACTCTCATCCCATGATCTCTTGGAACTGCTGCTGCTGCTGCTGCTCGCGGGGGTGGTCAGCAAACTTTCAATAACCTCCTCGTCGCTTTCAGATCTACGGGGGTGGGTTAGTTCCGGATTTCATCGCCTCGATAGCTGCGCACGTACGCAAATGCTGAAAATGGCTCTGGTTGGAGACCGTGCTTCTTATTCAACTCGTTGGCTTCCTTCCACCTCTTTTCGCTTTCTGCCTTGCGTTCCGCCTGTAGCCATTCCGTTCGAAGCTTGCGATCTTCTTTCTTCATCTTTCCCGTCCCATCCCAGAGTTCCCGCTTTTGTTTCATTTTGGCCAACAAGAACGTCTCGAGATATTCGCGCGTGACGGCCAACTCGCGCGCGTCTGGCGTCGCTTTCTCGAGAAAGGTCTCCGTACGTCGAAGGAGGCATCGACACTCTGCAATGCACGTCTCCATGGGTGGGACGGTATTCACGAGGGTGGTGAATTGGCGGAGGGCATCGACGACCATGTAGTGGTTGGGGGCGCCTTTGGGGTAGTCAACCTCATCGTGCTCGTCATACTCGTCTTCTTCGTCTGCTTGCCAGCCGGGGTTTGGAGCCTCAGATAGCGAAGCACCGCCGCGAGCGTCTTCATCTTCGTTGTGGACTTGGTAAGATGGGTGTTCAGCTGGTGGAACGGGTGATAGTTCTCCGGAGAAGGAAATAGATTCTGCGGCCTCGGGGTGAGCAATGCCTTCGAGGGACTGAAGTTGAGATCGAGTGAGCTCGCGAAGCCTTGGACGATCTATCGTGAGTGTCATTTCGTGGTGGGGGAATCAATGTCGAAGTCGGGGGAATATCTGAGGGCTTTCGAATGCGTGTTTGTGGGTGAGCAAAGTCGAAGCGTCCAGTCAGCTTGAACTCTGGCATCCTGTAGCGAGACATGCGTCTTGTCAAGTGGGATACAGCTACCAAAGCGGCCGACAATAGCAGAGTCGGTGGATCCCATTCCACATGTCTCACATTTTCCCATTGTTGTCCCTCACCGCTCTGACATCTTCCCAAAACGGGAGCTCGATCGCTTACATGCTCGCTGTAGGTCCAATTAATGGCGTAGTGTATTGTTCTCGTCTACGAACCGCCCCAACAAGATTTATTATAAAACACGCACCAGTGTGGTTTGAGACAGATTTCCTCCCCCTTCGCCCACATCAGTAAGCGAATATTTCCGGTCATCAAACATCGCGTTCGGATTCCACAACATACGACATGGTGAACCTCCGATCCAGGTCCAAGGCGAGAGCCGCCGCTCCTAGGGCTGCCCTGAAAATTGAACCAACGGTCCCAACACCGCCTACGGCGTCAGATAATCTTGACCTGAGTGAAGCGGCCCTTCGAAAACTCCCCCGTGCCAAGCTTCAGAAACTCGCCATGGTATGCGTTGCACGTTCTCGTACCATGAGGCTCGTGCTAACGACATGCAGGCCCATAAAGTGAAAGCAAACATGAAGAGCGAATTAATTATTCAGCAGTTGTCAAGCCTCCAGATACCTGAGAAAGCGAGGTAAGCCGGGGAGTTGAACGCTGTTGGGTGAAGCGCTGACGACATACAACGTAGACCCGCTGAGGATGATCCTGAGGTGGGACCATCGCGAAAGAGATTCAAGAGAGAAACTGCGTCGGAAGAAGCTCCAATCTCACCCACGTCCGAGAACCAAGCAGCACCTCTTGACGCCAAACCTAACCAAGATATATCAGTCCAGACCAACGACGAAGGTAGGCAAGAACGTCTAGGGCTCCATTCTGGCATCTGACGCTGTGCTGATTATATAGAGCCTCAACCACCAAAGGCTGGGCCATCGGCTCCACGATCGATATCCCCAACGCAGGAAGTACCCACCGTACTCTCGTACGACGAAGATCTTTTTAGCAGGACCGAATCCGAGATGACTGAGGAGGAACAACTTGATTTCGCCACACCCGTCTCCTCGCGCTCGGAGACGCCTCCCCCTGCAAACCTCAACGACCTCAACCGGTGTGTCACCATCATGCAAGAAATTTCTGCAAAAGACATCGCCCTTTTGAATGATGCAACGGGTGTGCGGGAAATCGCTGCAAGGCTACGCAAGAGAGCAAGGGATGTTCGGGACCTTGTGAAGGCAGAGAGCGGACGGAGAGAGCGGATGGAAACCTACTTTCGGTATTGGCAAGACACCGAACCGAGGTGGGACAGACAATGGCTGTATGGAGACAAGATACAACCAAACAGGCCGGATAAGTGAGCATGACCAATCTATGCGGACCTGCTGAATCTCCAACCGTTCCCAGTGAACAATATTCCCAGGGGGCTCAAAATTTGGGTGGACGAGCACGAGCGTGAGTTGTGCACCGCGAAACAAGTGAATGAATGTGTTTGATGCTAATATAGCTTCCTCAGAGCCACGCCAGTCCCTACGCTATCACCGGAGGAGTTGAAGCGAAAGAGAGAAGCCATTGTTTCGAGGCAAGAAGCCGAGCAACGTCAACTCGAAGCTTTGCGGGAAAGGGAGATGTGAGGTGAACATTCCTCCAGCGAAGGGAGGGATGGTTGTAGTTTGGACGTAGCCATGATCCCCCGTCAACGAGCCTCTGTTGATATCGTTTAAACACAGCGTTTGGACGATTGCAATCCATGGACCATTGCCATAGACTCACCTGTCATGTGTACTCGAACCACCACGCCCAGTGTCATTATCATTGTTACGGTACTGGTCTGAGTCATAGTAATTAGGTTTAGAATAATTAATAATTAGTTTGACAAGCACTTAGCATATTAGTCATCCCGCTCCCGCGTCCTGCCACCGTTGATTCGCTCCTTCTCCAATCACTGTCGTCAACCTCCGCCGTTCGTTTTCCACCAGAGATGCCCTTTGGCCTTACAATTGGAACTGAGCGCGCCAACTCTCTCCAAGTATGCGCTAGATAGCCTTTTTGGGGGCATTTTTCAGCTGACTTGGCGCTTTTTTTCACAGAATGCGATACAAGACGAGCTCACGAAGCGGGGCTTCAGTCCTGATGCTGGTCAGTCCTCCAGAACCACTTCCATGCACTCGGACGCTTATGCAGGTGGTTATCCAGACCCAGTTATGGCAGAGTATATCACTATCATGATCATAAATAACAAGACTGCCGGTACGTCGATGTCCTACTCCGGACCTCGGGCACTTTGCATTGGGAGGAGCGGTACTGACATTGCCTAACACTATAGCTCAAATAACATCCGAACTCGAGGATTGTAAGCACTATATGCCTTTCCGACCTTTGCGCAGCTGACCATCTCTTGTTTGTCGTAGTAATTGGGGCCGACTTTGGTTCGTATAACCTCCTTCCCAACTCCCAACTCCCAATTTCCATTTAGCTTGTGTCGTTACTGATCGTCTTTCAACTTTCAACAGATCCCAGTTTCACCGATTGGTTATTTGTTGAAGCAGCCAAAGGTGCTCCAGAGTCGGAAATACCACTAACATCGTCGTCCACTTCCCCTCCCGTTACGGCAGTAATTACGTCGAAGCCCCAAGCGACTTCTGAAACTACCGTCCACTCACCATCCCCAACAACTGATCAGCGACGACCACTCAATCTTCGTGCCGGAGCGCCCGGTGGTAACCCACTCTATCAACAAGCGCTCTCTTCGACGCTTAGTCATGGACAGAAACGAACAGCATCTGTACGATCTCCTTCACCCACTGGGCATGGCCCATCGAAAACGCGTCGTATGGACGTACCCACCGGCCCTCGCGCAATGCAAAGCGGCGGTTCAAGAGGTGAAGTTGGTCCGGGTGCAAGTGGAAGGAGCCTTTTAGATCGTGTAGGCGGTCGAAACGGTGTGCATCCATCATATGCGCGCGGAGATGAAATACAAGCTCGTATCGATGCTGTTACGACTGGTGGCATTCCCCCCGGTGGGGCAACGCCCGACCCAGCCATGATGATGGGTTTCCAAAACGGTATTGGGATGGATATGACCGCGGCCAATGTGAACGCGAACACGATGGTGTTACAGGAGATGATGATGAGCCAGATGGCGCTCATGGCTCAGATGGCCACCTCTATGGGAATGCTCAATCCCACCACAGGGCAGATGATGGGTGGTGGCTTTCCAGGGATGCAACAAGGAGACATGGGTATGTATCAAGGAGGCGGCGCATTTGGTCAAGGACAAGCACCGACACAGGGCGTGAATGGACGAGGAAGGGGTGGCGGACGAGGTGGAAGAGGTCGTGGTGGTGGACCAGGACGAGGTGGATTCATTGGAGCGTCACCCGCGCCATCCCCCGAATCGCCCAACCCTACACAGACACAAGTGCAGCTCAAACCCCCATCCGAGACCAATGCAACTCAACCTGTCGAGCCTTCCGTGCATATAGTCGCTCCAACACCAACACCTGCCACTGTACAACAGCCACTCCCCGTTCAGCAGCAACGGATACCATATGTGCTACCCGAGCGTCCTCAGTCTCCAACACTGTGCAAGTTTGGCACCAAATGCACGAACTCGCAGTGTAGGTATTCACATCCCTCGCCAGTCGCCACGGCCGAGAGCGGCGTGGTACTGAGTACGGATGCATGTGAGAAGGGCAAGGATTGTAAAGATAAGGATTGTATTAAATCACATGTTAGTCCAGCCGTCAATGCGCCAGGTGAGCAACAGCCTTTTTCCTGTGTTGTTCCCTTGTTTACTTGGTCCCCGTAGGTGCTGAAACCCAAAAACCACCCTCAACACATCCACATCCACATACCGCGCCAGCCCACTCTGGCACACCTGCCAGTCCCATCCCCTGCCGCTTCGGTACTTCCTGCACCCGCCCCAATTGCACATATTCGCACCCCCCACGTCCGGCCAGCACTCACTTCAACCAGCAATGTCGTTTCGGTGCTGCATGCACTCGTGCCGCGTGCCCTTTCCAACATCCGGATGGCCGTGTATTACCGACCTCGTTCCACCGCGGCTTATCTACTAACGGGCCGATGGTAAACGTGCCAAACCCCGAGACGGGCAGCATGGGTGGAAGCGTGCATCGGAGTATGACATTCAATGTCCCACTTAAGGGTGCGGGTACTACGGATGATGTGAAGGAGAAACTGGAAAGGCAAATCAAGGAGCTAGAGGCTACGAAGAAGGCTGTTCAAGACGCGGAAGCGGCGGCGGCCGGGAAAAAGAATGAGACAAAGTCCGCCGTTCCCATCGCCGCTTGATCGGTGCATAACCTTTCCCGCGTTTTTCCTCGCCACCCTTCTCACATTTCGGGCTGGACGGAAACAAAGTCTCTTCTGTAGACAAAAAAATTGACATCTCTGTTGCCTTGGTCTCTTTTATTCTGTTCGTTTCTCTTTTTTTCTTTGCTCCTCAGTTAATAGCACAAATGGGATATTCTCCCCAGCCCCACTTACATATTGAGAACGCCTGACATGTGTATGTAGTATCTAACGTGCATCGTTGCATGTCCTCTTTCCTACATACTTTCCGTAGTTATCAGGGGTGGAAGACGAAAGAGCGGAATGCCATGTTGCCTTGCAAGGACGCCGTCGAAAGGAGGCGGTCGTCTGTCACTCATCCTCTTGAGTTCGACCTTATCATGTGTGGGCAGGATTGGAATCTAATGCGAATGGTCTGAATCCTCTGGGGCATAGGTCAAGAGCTGGCACGACGACATTAGTCCTTTCTTGATCTGACTCAGAGTTTCTGGATTCGTTATATACGATGCCTGTCGATCTTAATGATGTGGAATCGTTCCTTAATGTGATTTTATCGTTTTCTTTCTCCCCCCCTTCCCAAGATGGAGCTTGGGGATGCCCACGAGATGTTTGTCTGAGAGTCCTCTCATATCTGGAGTTCCAACGGTCTAAAAGGTTCTGGATGAGAGCGCAGCAGTCAGGAAGGGTCTCAAGAACAAGTGGCTGGAAGACTTGCATCGCCCTACTAATAGGTCCGTCGTAGTGGATACCTAGTACGATTCAAGGTCAACTATCCCCTCGGATATACCGTGTCACGAGTGCAAAATTCAAATGTCATCGATTCATCATTGATCTTTCAAAGTCGTTTTGTTAGCAGTGTGCTGAGATGCTCCGTCTGTCACATCTGGCAAGGAAAAGCGGTGTGGCAGGAACCAGGGTTTACTTGGTTTAATTGCAAGACCACATTTGACATGAACTCACATAAGTATAAATCTTGCATTCGGGCGATATGAAGCGGTTTATTTCATGAAACCGGTCATAAGCTTAAGCCTAAATACTGCTAACCGAGTTGTGTAATACAAGTGAGTCGTGTTACCAGCACAAACACACACCGAACGAGGGAACCAGCCCGTCGTAATCTACATGGGACATAAGACACCGTCTAGACGAGCACCTGTTAGGGCACATTTAAGCTATGTGCTTGCCACACGGGGGGGATGCATGCCCCGTGACTAGTGCCTAAAACCGAATGATTAACGCCAGCGTCGGTGGAACAGTCTCATTGTTTACGCACCGAAGCAAAAGAGGATAATCGACAACAAAAAGGGCACGAACGGAATCCACAGTGAGGCGAGAAAAACGACTGCGCGTGATCGTGTTTCCTCAGTTCCCTGTAGACGTAACTAAACGTTTCGCCTGCTCAAGAATATCGGCTTACGATGGAAGAAAGAGCCTTTGGGATGTGGGAGGGACTTCCGTGATAAAAAACGAGTTGCGTAAGTAGGCCAGCAAGAGATATGGCTCTAGAAGCAGGTATGAAACTGAACGATGCTTGGCAATCGTCAGAAAGGAAGGAAATGGCCGAACAGCCGCACAACACGAATGTCTGCTATCTTGGCGAGTGGGGTAAGAAAACATTCCCAAAGCCGTAGAGAACGTACCGCAAGCATCAGACGAACTATGTGTCTCTGGTAGCCCAACTGCGCCTCATGTGTGCAATGGAGGACGTCATGTTCGGCAGGAAGCCATGGATACAGCCAACGACATGGAGATGTGGTGAGTGATGAGAACTTAGAGCCCACTGGAGACGGTGATTGTGGCATTTCTCTCCGGATGAGAATTTGGGACCCTACTCGGCCACTGCTCTTATAGTTGGCGACTTGGAACGCATGTCATAAACTTGCACGACTGCCCCTAGTACATGCACACAGCCTTCTTCATGGTTGACGATTCCACACGGAGGCCGTTTGAGAGCTATAATTGGACGAACGCTGGCAAAAAAAGGAAACTAAGGGCCAATAACTCAGGGTCCAAAAAGTCAGCGCTGAGCTGCATCCGAGGTCATCTACTAGATTGGTGACCTCATTGTGAACGCATGCCATCAACACTGCCCCCAATATATGCAAAGCACGGACTCCTCGTGTCTTTATAGTTTGAGGCCCATGCCGCTGAGGCGCTGAAGACTCTTTGCATGCGATGGCTATGCGATAACACGTTTAAGCGGCACACAAACCAACACCCTGCTTGTCCGTCATGATATCACATATTTCGCCAGCACCTCTCGCCGTCTCCAGCCCGTCTCCAGCCCACTTTTTCTTTCTTTCTTTTTGGTCACAATGCCACAAAGCATAATAACTCCAGAATCCCCTCTCCAAACGCTCCCTGTCCCTGCCCATGGCGATGGTGACTTCACGGTGAGCGCATGTCATCAACGATGCCCTCAACTTTACATGGAAAGCGTGGGGTCCTCGTGCCTTTATAATTTCTGGCCCATGCCGCCGAAGACTCATTGCAGACTGCAAAGTGTTACTGGCCCACGTCCCCTTAAAATAGTTCCCCAGTAGCTCTCTCCGCCAATGCCACAACGCGCAACCACCGGGTCTCCTCTCCAAACGCTCCCTGTCCCTGTCACTGCCAATGGCGACGTCTATCGCTCGGGTGGATGGATCGGTGCTGGACGGGGCGCAGTAAGCTTTTCCTTTTCACACCGACGAGATCAATATCAAGTCGATCACTTCCAATAGGCACCCTCACTCATAGCTATTGCCGCTGGATTAGTTGCCGTATCTTCCAACCAGCCTAGAGCTATGTTGTTCTTTATCGGCGCGGGCACCGTTACTATTGGGTTGTATTTCATCATCCCACCCAGGGACGATGAGGTGAGTAGCTTGCTTTATTGCAAGAACCAACACTTAATGATGATGCAGAAAACCCGCCCTATCGTGTTAATTTTCCTTCGGAGGCTGCCCGACGTCTTCACCGCGTTTAGTTGTATTCTCATCGTGCTCGGCATTGCCGACGCATTCCCAAACGAAATTGCTCTCATCCCGCTTTTCTTGTTCATCTCTTTTACTGCGCTTGCAGCGCTCCTCGGCATGACACTTGGTGTGTTGACCACAGCTACTCTGTATGGTGCCGCCCTAGTTTCGTTGACGACTTTCGTCGTTCTCGTATGCATGCCTTGACTGCTTACTTCCGTTGATACTATTTATTTCTTTATAGTCATCTTGATTATCTATTTGCAGGATTAAGCAAAGCATACTGTGTATTCACGAAGCATGTACAGTAGACTTTCTCACAATGCATACGAGCTGAGGGCGCCTTTCCCTTCAAAATGAAAGTGGATTTACGGCCGAACTTCGTCGGCAGGTAGCCTTCATCTACTTGCGCGACTCACAACTTGGACAGTCTACGATCTGAATGGTTGTATCTGTCGAGTGCAATGTATAATAGTTATGTCGGAGTGCTCGGATACGAGCCTGAGGACATGAAAACATATAGGTACCATTGCCGTCTCCTCCGCTGCGATCCTTTCGACAGTGGAGTCGATTGACGTTGGTAGGTAGGAGACAATCGTGGTGGACGTGGCCGGTTGTATTGCCAAATTGATCGTGAGGGTGATAGGATCGTCCCAGTCGGAGCACCGACCTTGCTTGCGAAGTGTAGAGGGATGCCTAAACGGGCCGGCGATGTCCACCCAATGGTCAAGTGCAAGCTGCAATTCGAGGAGACGCTCGGGAGGAGACAACTTCCAAACGGCGTTGAGTTGTTCCTTGCGTGTGAGTGGCCTCAATACCGGTGCGAGGTCGTCGGCATCCTGCCTGCTCATGAGACCAAGGAGGTATGAGAGGTCGAGCATACCATCCGTCGAGTAGATCACGTGCATACGATCGGCGACGTGGGGAGGGATGCATCGCCTCGAGGCGCCTGGCAATCCCAAAGGCGACAACACCACCATATGAGTAACCAGCGATGGCACAAGGACCGTGAGGCTACGTCCGCTTGACGGCTGCAGCGTAGAAGACACCGTCTCATCCATGGAACCGAAGAATGGGTGCCCGGGTTCGAAACCCCGCGCCCGGAACGCGTAGAAGGGCCCCTGGTCCTGGAAGTACTTGGCAAGGTTGAGGGGAACGATAGGATCGTATTCCTTGGTGCTTGCATCCTTGGAAATCAAGGGGTCGACATATTTCGCCAAGCCGGAGACAATGGGATGCTTGAGGATCTGGATCGTGGGGGTCTCGGCCAACTCAAATGCAGACTTTCCCTCGTGCTTAAGTCTGATGACACCGATGGAGGAACCACTGAGTTTGAAAAAATTTCCGCCAGCAGATATGTCACTGATGTTGAGGTTGAAATTGAAAATGTAAATGCGACCCAACATCTTCTCAATGTCGGTGTGAAGGGCTGTGAAGCTGGCACCGTGAGCGATGTTCAGCAACTCCTCTGCGCGGGCAATATACTTAGAAAGTCCGCCCTGCTTCGACTGGTCGGGAGAGCAGCGTGCGGAGGGCGAGCACTAAGGATGAGCGCTCTTCAGCTCCCTGTAAACGTAACTAAACGTTCGACCTAGTAAAGACTGTCGGCTTACGATGGAAGAAAGAGCTTCTGGGATGCAGGAGGGACTTCCGTGATAAAAGACGAGCTGCGTAAGTAGGCCAGCAAGAGATACGGCTCTAGAAACGGGTATGAAACCGAACCTTACCTTGCAATCGTCAGAAAGGAAGGAAATGGCCGAACAGCCATACATCACGAATGCCTGCTATCTTAGCGAGTGAAATAAGAGAACATTCCCAAAGCCGGAAGAGAACATACCGCAGAGCATCAGATGAACTATGTGTCCCTGGTATCCCAACTGCAATTCATGTGTGCGATGGACGTCATGTTCGGCGGGAAGCCATGGACACACGACATGAGTTAGGGGATGTGGTGAGCGATGAAAACTTGTTAGATTCAGCTGGAGGTGGTGCTTGTTTCTTGCTGGGCGTTCAGCCCTTCTGCTCTTGTCATCTCGCTTGTCAACGTCCTATCCGGTGTTGGCTGCGTGTGCAAAACGTCCACAAGCGCCGGACATAAAATTAAATATATATTGTTGAACCAAATGCAACTGGAATAAACCTGCGTGAGCAAGGTTTCTCCTAGTACTATACCATGTAAAATGAAGGTAAGTAGGATCAATGTTTTGAAGATAGGTCATCATTGGGATTGCAGAGGGTTAGCGGTAGCGAGTGTGGGTTGTGTTGTGGCTGTGACGATGTGGCTGCTCCTACTACTGCAGCATTTCCTGTCGATAGCGAACCCCCTCCAAAAAAAAAAGAGACAGTT
>Ga0307508_10004049_pt1 | contig 14503 bp, 4 predicted proteins | sample 9_EM_MG_FD_203089 | JGI IMG/M metagenome (GOLD analysis project Ga0307508, IMG submission 203089) | Populus trichocarpa ectomycorrhiza microbial communities from riparian zone in the Pacific Northwest, United States - 9_EM | ecosystem: Host-associated > Plants > Roots > Unclassified | place... | reverse complement strand
GTTCGCGTCGTAACGGAGGCGTTGCCGATCGACGTAGGTGCCGTCCTGGTTGACGCGCACCTCGACTCTCGAGAGGTAGCCGCGCGTGAGCTTGCCGACGTCCAGCCCCCGCAACGGTTCGCCGTCGTAGTGGAATACCTCCTCGGCATAGCTACTGGACTTGGCTTCGCCGCGTGTGCGTCGGGTCGCGGGTTTGTTGATGATCCAGCGGCCGCCGCTGACATCTGGCGGGACGAAGGTGCCTTCGACGTACTGTTCGTCACCTCCGCACGTCTTGCCGCAGGGCTCGCCGAACGACGACTGCGCAGCGCAGACTCCGCAGGCCCCGCCGCCGACTGCGGTAACGCCTAGCTTTGCGTCCAAAGTCTGGTTGCCGAACCCGTCATAATCGTAGTCCTCTTCGACCGTGATCCACGTCGCCTTCGGTCCGCGCTCCTTCAGCGTCTGAAGCGTATCGCTCGGGCAAACGAAACGAACCGGCAGGCTCGTCTTGGCGAGGCCTTCCAGGGTGCACTCACGAAAGTGGAACTCGCTCGAGCTCAGGGGGTCACCGGCGCTCGTCGTTTCTTGCGCCAAAAGTAGGCCCTTGTAGTACTGGTCACTTGCTCCGACATCGAAGTGGTGAGTGACGGTCGCGGCTTCGCCGCTCGCATCACCTGGGACGTCGACGACGACATCGGCGAACCCGCGGAACTGGTGCTCCATTCCGTCGAAGAATCCGTTCGAATAGTGAACGGCTTGCGTTTGCTCCACCCCGGAGAGCTCATCGCGCACCGTGACGGTGTCGACCGTGAGCATGGCCTGCGGCAGCCGATACTTCCACGACTGAGCACCGCCATCGCGTCGCATGTGCTCCGTCGATGAACCGTAGGTAACGGTAATGACCTTACCAACGGAGTTGTCGATGCGCGTGAGCAGGTTGGGCCGGACCGGGAAGAGCTCCAGGTACGTGAATGTTCCCGACTGATCGATCCACACGACATCGGTCGAGCCCGAGCCGTTCATGTCTGCAAAACGTATGGCAGTATTCGGCGTCCGCTCCGGGATCTCCAAGCCGGTGCTTGCCGCGAGGGACACCTGATCCGAAAAGGAGCGACCGTCACGGTTGATCGCGTACGTGACCGCATCTCCGCTGACGAGGACCATATCCGCTAGCGCGTCTCCGTTCAGGTCGACCAGTTGTGAGCCGTTCATGGAATCCGCGACGCCCACAGCCTCGATCCAGTCGCTGAAGTGCCCGAGGCCGAGGTTCATACGGTAGCTGAGGAGCCCGGTCGCTTGACGAACGAGGTCCTGGAGTCCGTCTCCGTTCATGTCGGCAAACTGCAACCCGTCCTCTTTGAAGCCGGCGCCAATGGTATCGACTTCATCAACGCGAATAAAACTTCCGCCTCCCTGGTTCAGGTAGACCCAGCTGCCGCTGGGATCGGCATGCAGGAAATCGATGCGCTTATCGTCGTCGTAGTCGAAAGGTCGCAGGTTGGCGTCAAGCGCCGGGTCCGGAATGTCCAGGCCGTCGAAGGCCTCGACCGGAGTCCAATCACCGGTTCCGCGGTTCCACAGCACCTGTCGACTGGGCGGATCGACCATATCGCTCAAGCCATCCCCGTCGAGGTCGAGCATCTCGGTGCTCGGTGAAACCAGATTCAGCCCACCCGCGATCGAGGTGACGCCCGCCTTGAAGCCCTGGGACGATCCGTGGAGCTCGTTCAAAAATATCCGGTGCTTCGTTGCGCTCGTGTCGACCACGTCTGGCAGGCCGTCCGTGTTGAGATCCACCAGATCAGCAGCCTGCGTCTGGAAGTCGACGCCCGTGCCGCCACCCATCTTGACGATCTCTGGCTTGCTCTCACCGAGCGCGGCGGAGTACTCGAATCGAAAGCCGATCGGATAAGGCCCCTCGTTGTTCAAGCCGAACCACTGGACGCTAGCCAGTCGGCTCAGTCCGCCGGAGGTTTTCGGGCTCTCGTAGGTCAGCGCGTATCGACGGACTTGCTCGCCCTGGGATAGGAGCTGAATCTGAGCCAGGCGTTCGCCGCGCAGAACTTCCCTGCCGGGCTTCGCGTCCGATACAGGGTCGGGGCGCGGCTCGTAGGCAAACAATACCTCGTAGCGCGGCTTGCCATTCGCAAACACGTAGGAGATGCGGCGCACGTGGGAAGCCGCTCCGTCCTTCTCGTACTCGTAGTGCAGCGACCTGCCAAGGGTGTCGATGACATCGACCAAGTTGTAGCGGAAGGTTCCGCTCGCGCCTTCGAGACGGGCCGAGTCCACGCTCTTGCCAGCTTGGTCAGCTCCAAAGTAGCCGATACGACCGTCTGGGTACTCGGCGCGAAAATAGCCATCCGCGCCGTCCATCGAGTCCATGAACGTGTAGCGCACGAAGCCTTTTTCGAATCGAGCTCGGTACACGCCATCATGGGAAACACGAACCAGCTCATCGGAGCCGTTGGCCACGAAGACGTCGTCGATCGTGAAGTGCGGGAGGCCGCGCGCCGTCATGCGCTCGATGCTCGACAGCGGCAGCGACCAGCCCACTCCCAGTTCACTGTTTCCAGCACCCGAGTTGTAGACGAGCGACAGGTTAGGAGTCAGCCCCGGATAGCCGGTCGGGGCGACAACGGGAACTCGATAGGACATGAGCCCCATGTTGAGGTTTGTGTCGACGTTTTCTCCGACACCCTCCAAAGATCCGGGCCCCTTCGGAAGTCTCACCCGGTCCGGAGAAACACCCGATTTGTCGGCGGCGCGGAGCCGCCCCGCCATCCCCAGCATGGCCAACAGCGCTAGGCATCCAACTGCACCTCGATGCTCGAACATGACTCTGCGCCCATTCGCTACTCACCGCATCTACTTGGGTCAATGAGCAACTGTTTGCGGCAGTCTCTCCAAAGCGCGCTGCTTCGTTGTCGAGCCGCGCCGTCGTTGCGCGGTGACACTTCGCGCGTTGGTCATTTGTTTCTTGCGCAGGGTTTCGTGCGCTAGTCATTTGTCGTCGGCGACTCCATTCGTCTTGACCGTAACGAGCATTCGCAACAACGTCTCGCGTGCACCAAGGTGGCGCCGGGATACGCGGCCGCGATCTCGTGCTCGATGTTTACAGAGACGCCAATTCAGCTCGTGGTGAGGGTGTCGAGCCATAGCGGTGGAAGCAACCTGCTGGCTCATTCAACTAACAGGCGGAGAGCGCCCCAATGAAAACGGACAGCAAATTTAGGAGTGATTTCCAAGCCAGCACGTACCGCTGGCAACGCGGAGCATCCTCACGCTTCCTTAGGTTCGGGCTCGTGCTGACCAGCCTTGCGCTGGGCGCCTGTGATGGAAAGGACGCCTGCCAGGCGGGCACTCAGGGCTGTGCCTGTGGCGCGTCCTCGTCGTGCGATGCAGGGCTTAGTTGCAACAGTGACTCCAAGTGTGTCAATCCCGCCGAAGACAACGGCGCTCGGCCCCAAAACCCTGTCTGCTATACGCCCTGCAAGGCAAGTTTTACCGACGCGGACGGCCAGTACGTCGCTTGCTCCGCCGACGGATTGATGCAGCGTTGCCTAGATGATGCGAGATGCGTGAACGGCTCGTGCATTCCCAACCCGAAAGCGCCAGTCGCTCCAGCCCCCGTGTCATCGGCAAACGGAGGAGCATCCGGCGCGATGGCGATGGCTGCCCCTCCGAGGAACCCCCCCGGCACCTGCGAAAAGAACATCGACTGCCCTGACTTTCAAGCGTGCATCGATGGGCATTGCTACTCCAACTGCGAAGCAGACAACGACTGCCCCACCGACAAGGGTTGCTACCGCAAGGTGTGTCGTGCTCGTTGTGAAGACAGCAAGAACTCCTGCCCCGATACGACGTATTGCTCGTTGGTGGACGGTCAGGCTGGCTTCTGCTTGCCACAACAAGCGCCCGCGGAGGCGGAGCACGCTGCTACCGCCACCCCGGCTCCCGTCCAAGGCACATTCGAGGTTTCGGAGACCGTATTCAAGTTCTCGAACACCACGCTCAATCAGTCGTTCACCATCGTTAACGATGCGCCGACGGCGATCGAGTTTGTAGTCTCGAAGATGGATCACACGGAGTACAAGCCTGAAGGACAGGTAGAGATCAGCGAAAATCCGCTGCCTTGGCTGAAGATGGGGCCAAAAGGCGCGACCCAGAAGGTGAACTCTTTCAAAGTCCTAGTCGAAGGGTCCCGGGGCCAAGCCGTGATCGAACTCGAGAACGAGCCTGACGGAATTCCGCCGAAGTGGGACGGCACGCTGAAGGTTACGAGCAAGGACTTGGGCGAACGCTCACTCCGCCTGAGCTTTGCGCAAGGCGCGGACGGCCGCTGGGCAGGCACGATCTCCTACTTCTCTCAGTTCGGCGACACGAACTTGGACTCTTGGGCGAAGTCGCGCGACGACCAAGACCTGTTGGGAAAGGTCGGCAACGCATTCGTACAGCGCTGGGCAGCGCTTCGCTACGGCCGAATCTCGATGGACGAGTTCGACGCCACGCTGACCGCTACCACCACGGGGTCTTGGGCTTGGCCCTCGGTGAAGGCGATCTGTCCAACGGCAGCTTGCTATCTGTACACCAACCCCGACGGTTACGGACGCTACTCGGACTCGTTGGACGACCAACCGGTGCCGACCGGCGTCGCTCAGCTACCGCTAGCGCTGGACCTGAGGGAGGTCGATGCCAAGCATTTCTCTGGCCGCATCGTCTCCAGCGAAGCGCTGCAGTACGCCGGCGACCCCGCGGTGACGCTCGACTTTGCCACTGCACCAAGTGACTGCGAGGGCGTGAATAGCACCGCCTGCCTCGCTTTTCTGAACGGCGTCGAGGCGAACGTGGTCGTCGGTGGGCGCTTTGCAACGACGAGCAGCAACCACAACTGCTCTGGCATGCCCGGCTATGCGTTGAAGCCGAGCCCCTGGCTGATCCCGGGATTTGTGGCTGGAACCGAGACCGATCAAGCTACACACAGCCCGTACACCTACGAGTGTCGCGATCAAGCTCAGCCCTTCGGTACCTCGGACCAAACTCTGCTGGCCTTGAATGCGAGCCTGGCAGGCTCCAACCCGATCAAGGACGGCAGCAGTCGTAAGCGGAAGCTCCAGCTCGTCGACGGCTTGCTGGTCAACCAGTCCAAGCTCTACCTGTTGCTCAAGGAGACCTTCGATGCGAACTACCTGGGCGCGGACATGGATGCCGCCTTCTCCGCGTATTCGGTGGCGGTGCTCCATCGCGCCAACGCCCAGCTGAGCGACGACTCGTTCCAAGGAGTCTTACAAAATGACGTCCGAGCGCAAGGCGACAACCTCGGACCGGCCATCGCCTGCTCCAACGATCTCGTTCAGAAAGCCTTAGGCCCGGGCGCCACTCTCGGTGCGTCCACTGCCGACGACCTCGCCGGCACGCTGCTCGACGGACACAAACCGAGCGCGGCGCCGCACCCACTCGATCCTGCGGACGTCCACTACTTGTGCCACGACAACGGGCTGCTCGATCAGGGAAAGAACCCAGCGGCGCCCACGCCCTGCCCTGTAGGCAGCAACGTCACGTACTTCACGGGCGTGACGGCTGACATGACGAGCCTGGATTGCCAGAGCGATGGAACGTGCCAGACGGCCTTGGACGGTTGGCAGGGGAACCGAAGTCAGCAGTTCGCCGTCGTCGTAGTCGCCTGCGACTCCACCGACGAGGTGCTGTGTGAGAAGGACCGCACCAACCTGCGCTCGCACAAGCTGTTCTACAGCCCGGCTGATCCGGCCGCGGTGTTCGCGCCGCTCATCGATTCGATCAACTCCGCGTTTCGTTACAAGACGGAGTTCGCCAACCGCGAAGGACGAAACATTGGCTTCGCCCCGCAGATCTGCGTGCCGAATTCGAGCACGGTACCGTATTGCTACGATCCGCCGGCCATCGAGGAGCTGCGCGAACGCGTCGACTGCTTGAACTATCTATTTCGGGCGTCGGCCGCCAAGAACCGTAGCTTCAGCCTCTTGCCCGCGACTCGAGCTCGGTTGTTCACGTTCCTGGAGCGCGCCTACTCCTACCAATCGGTGCGAGACCCCTTACTGCCAACGCCGGTTACGCACGACGGCTTCGAGAAGCTCAACGCAGAGTTATTGATCATGCTGGGTGACGAGGCTTACACCGGCGCTTTCAAGTCACGCTTCGATCTGGCGCAGTCATCGCTCGTGTCTTTCGAGGGCTCGAAGCTCGAAGCCGGCGGCATCGATTTGGGCGGCGTGGCCGGCTATGAGATGTACACGCTGTACCAGGCCACACAGTATTATCAAGCCGTCCTGGACCGCTTTTTCGCACTCGGGTCCTTTGTGTGGAGTTCGGTGAATGGCGACCCGAAGGATAACTTCGTCCAACAGGAGATGATCGTCTCGTATTTGGACCGCGTGATGCGCGCGTCGACCCAAAAGAGTCGCGCCTGGAGCGAGGTGGCGAAACGCTATCAGTCCTTCGCCCGGGCAGATCTGGCTCGCTTCGTGATTCAGCGCGCCTTCGCAGCTGCATACGTGGAGTCGGTCTCGCTCTCGCGCCTGATGCAAACGTTGGTAGCAAAGGTTACCCCCGAACAGCGCGCGCAAATTCGACAAGCCGTCGAGCACGGTGCTCTCAGCTACCAGTCGGCGTTTGCAGCCATGCAGGAGCAGTACGCGAGTATTTCGGACCAGACTGGATACTTCGGCTTTTCGCCCGATTACGTGCCGTTTCCCACCACCGAGTCGAACGGACCGAACGCGTTTCAGGTTCTGCTCGGCGTGGCAAAGCAAGCTAGTGCCGTCGCCGCTCAGAAGGAAGACGCGGCCATCTCCGCCGACAAGGGCTTCGAGACGGACGCCAAGTCTTTCCAATCGGAGCTCGCGAATATTCGCAACACTTACGAGGATCAGCTGGGAGCCGTGTGCGGAACGTTTCAAGGCACGGACAATGCAATTCATCCAGCGATTGCGGCCTACGCCTACCTGGACCCAAAGGCCAGAGCGCTCGGCGATCCGTGCGGGTTGATGGGCAACGGTGATCTCTTCCAGGCAATCGGCACGAGCGAGCTGGTGAGGCTAGACATAGACGCCGCCGCGTTGGCCTTCGACAACGTCCTAGCGGAGATTACGAATGAAACTACGCGCGCGTCCGCGGTCTGCAAGTCCGTTCAAGACTTGGCCGACTACCAGTACGAGACGGCAGGCGCCGTCAACACGCTGCAAGCCGACATAGCTCGCACGAGGAAGAGCATCTCGGACATGAAGCTGGGCCTCGAGATCGTGCAGCAGGTGACGAACTTGATCAGCTGCGTCGCGGGCCCAGGCGGCAGTGATTGCCCTAGCAAGGCCGCCGCCGCCGCTTTCTGGGGCATGGCATCGAGCATGGTGTCGCTCCAAGCGAGCGCGGCCGAAGACGAGATACTCAAGCAACAAGACGAGATTGCTGCGCTAGAACGCGAGGGCATCAAACACAAAGCTACGCAAGAGTGTGAGCAGCAAAAGGCCAACTCGGATGCGACGATTGCTTCGCTTTGGTTGAAGACCAAAGAGGTGCGGCTGCAAGCGCTCAAAGCGGGCTATCAGCTCAAGCTCGCTCTTGGCACCGTACAGAAGCTCCGCAACCAGGCCTCGCACTTGCTTGCCGAAGAGGCGGAAGCGCAGCAACTGTCGATCAACGTCCAAGCTGCGAAGAACGACCCCAACGTTCGTATCTACAAGAACGACGCCATCCTCAACGCAGACCGTACCTTCGAGGATGCGATTCGCGCTACGTACCAGGCTACTCGAGTCTTCGAGTACTACACGAGTCAGAGCTACTCGCACAAAGGCGACTTGTCCTTGGTGAGGCTCGTGTCACGCGGGGATCTAAACCTCGAAGCCTACCTCTCCGATCTCGAGAGCGCCTACGCGACGTTCGCCGAGAAGTTCGGACACCAGGATCTGCGCGTAGACATCCTTTCGGTTAGAGACGACGTCCTGCAGATCCCACGCATTGCACAGACAGGGGCCGCTATTTCCGACAGTGAGCGCGTGGCGCTGTTTCGCACCGCGCTGACCGACACGCGCCTACTGGACGGGCATGGCTATCTGACGATTCCATTCTCTACGAGCCTGGCGCGTTTGTCGCCCATCACTAGGAATCACAAGATCGCCTATGTCGAGGCCGAGATTCTCGGCTCGCGTGTCGGTGATACGACGGGGCGCATCTACCTACGCCAAGCAGGCACGGGTGCCGTCACGGGGCTCGACGACAACAAGAGTTACTATCGATTTCCCGAGCGTACCGCGGTTATCAATACGTTTTTCAACGGCGTTCGTAGCTCTCCAGCCGAGGTTTACAGGGACGAGAACCTGCGCGACAGACCATACGTCAACACGCGCTGGGAATTCGTACTGAATCAGAGGGACGAGATGGCCAACCAGGACATCGAGCTCCCGACGCTAACCGACATACGACTCTACGTTTACTACAACGACTTTGTGGGACAGCCATGAACATTCAACGACTATCCGTGTGGCTCGAGGCGAACTTGAAACAGTTGTTCTGCTTGGTCTGTGTTGCCGTCGTGGGCTGCGGAGTTGCCGACAAGCTAAAAGACGCGATCGACGCGCCTGCCGCGCAGACGAATGCGTGCGCCACCGGCATGGTACCTGACGCGGGCGGAGGAGCCGTCGCGGGAGCCGGCGGGGGCGGCGCAGGTGGGGCAAGCTGCCGGCCGCTGGCGACCTGCGAGAGCTTGAGCTGCGGCGTTCAGGGCCGTAGCTGCACCGAAGCGACGGCTGACAAGGACGCGTTTTGTGGAGCTTGCACGAGCGGTGAGAACATCGCGACGGGAAGCTGCGTGGGGGCAGACCCTTGTGGGGCGCTCGGCTGCCAGCAACGCCATCAAGTCTGCGATCAAACGGGTACTCCGCACTGCGCCGATGCGTGCACAGCCGGGTATACCTGGGAAGCGGGGCTAAAAGCGTGCCGCCCACTCAAGAGCTGCGCGGAAATCGTCTGCCCGGCGACGCAAACGTGCATGCCGGCGACGGACAGCACCGACGCGCGCTGTGACAACTCCCGCTGTGCCGCCGGCCAAGGTTGGGACTCGGTGACTGCACAATGCCGTCCCTGTGCGCAAGACTTCGCGCCGCGCTGCGATTCCGCGGGTGAAACCGGCGCGGTGCTGGTACTGGACTCGAAGGATGGCGCGACTTGCGGCTGCGAAACCCAGCCCGGCTACTACATCGGCGCGCAGGGCGGCGCCGCGGTGCCGTGTGACGCAGACAAAGACGGCTGGGTGAGCGATAGCGCACAGTCGTCGCTCGAGGGCAACAACGCGATCGTTCGAGTAAACTCGCGCTGCGACGTCCGGCGCGTCGCTTCCGTAATTCTTACGAACGAGGCTTCGGGAAGCCTGGTGGCCGAAGACTTCTCTGCCCAATTCGGAGACCAGAATCTGGGAATTCCCCCGGGGCTTCCGCTCTACGAGAGTGCGAGGGACGACGGCGCACCTTCGAATGCCGGCATACCCAGCTACAATGGCGACGCTCTGGATCCGCGCACCGTGAATGCGTTGACCAAATACTGCGGCGCCGCCGACTACAACGACAACGGCGTCAGTGACGTCAGCGAGTGGTCCGAGAGCGGAGTCATGCTCGGTGCGAGCCGACCGTCGAAGCTGCTGGCGCTCTACTACGCTAAGTATACGAAGTTTTCTTACTTCGCCGAGCTCCACAACGGCTGGTTCGAGGCGGCGCTGGGTACGACGCCCGCCAGTTACAGGGTCGCCGAGCGCCTGCGCACGGCGTCTGGTAGCCAAGGCGTTAGCGTCACGTACCCCACCTCGTTCACGACGGGGCTGGATGTCGCGGAGGTGACGCAGTGCCTGCGCCACATCGACACGCAGTTCAAATGGAGCTCGTCTTTCGGTGCCGCGCCCAAGTTGGATTCCCCGAACAGCAAGGGCGGCGACTTCGCCGTTTTCGGCGATACCTCGTGGACCGGCATGACCCATCACAGTCAATTCAAGTGCGTGCAGCTCGAAGCTGCGGACAAGTACGCAGCCTCTTCGGTGGACAGCGAGACGTCTCCAGAGATCGTGTTCGTACAGGATGCACAAATTCATCGTCGGAGCCCGCAGGGGCAAGACAAGGTCGTCCCTTGGTATCTGAACGATTGCCATCCGACCACGAACGTCTCCGACAGCCCCGGCGGCGAGCCGCGAACTGCGTTGAACACATTCGTGTGCACGAATCCGGCCACCGCGCCTGATCCCGGAGCTGTCGTCTGGGCGGCGGTTGGTTTCGAGAATGGAAAGCAGACCAGCCCTTATGTGGACTTCATCAATCCCGGCAACTACAAACGTGGCTGCCGAAACGAATGTGCTGAGCTCCCTGCAGGCACACCGGGGCCGAACGGGTGCCCCCAGTGTCGCCCGGGCAAGCTCGGGAGAGCGACGCCGGTCGTCGCTGCGCCGAACGCTGGCCAATCATGTGACCGCTGCGGAGGTGTCTGGCAGTGTGACGGCACCTGTGGGAAGCAGGAGCCAGCAGACCTAGGCAAGCCGTGTAGTCAGTGTGGCGGCGTCACGCAGTGCAACGGCACGTGCAGCTTTCCTGATCCAGCGGGACTCAATCAGGCCTGCAGCAGTTGCGGCGGTATCACGCAGTGCAACGGGACGTGCAGCGCGCCAGATCCGGAGAACCTGGGTAAGGCGTGCGGGGCGGCAGGCTGCAATGGCACGTATCAGTGCGGAGGTTGTAGCACGCCAGCCTCGGCTGGAGCCGCGTGCGGCCACTGCGGGGGCACCTACGCGTGCGACGGCAGCAGTTGCTCAAGACCAGATCCTGCTGACTATGGCAGCGTTCAAGAGACCTCTCAGGTGAGAGGCTCAGGATTCGTCGCCGGGGGCAGCACCGGCTCCAGCCCCTCGATCGATCAGAACGACCCTACTTTTTTCGACGGGCCGTGCCCCACAGGGTGGGTGCGCGAGGGTGACCCCTGGACGACACGCGACAACAACAAGGGGCATTGCGAGGCTCAGTGGGACGCTCCATTCGACAATCGCACGTGCACAGTTAGGGTGCACATGGGGGCTACCTTCTGGGAAGGCAACGTCGATTGCCGGGTGCACATCAACTTGAGACGCGTGTGCGATTGAGAGCGCTACGCGGGCCAGCTCACTTCTTCTTGCGGAAACCTGGGAGCAGCAATGAATAACGGCCAATTTGGTACCGGTTGTGGGCGGCGTGCCCGCGGCTTTTGGCTTCTGCTGGGCAGCCTCCTCATCAATTGCGGGAATGCAGAGGTTGGCGGGACGACCAGCAGCGATCGCCCGCCGACGGCATGCGAAGGCGGCACGCAGTCAGCGCCAGGCGGAGGTTGCCCGGTGCCCGCAACGTGCGCCGAGTTGAATTGCGAGGCCGAGGGGCGCCCCTGCATCGCATCAGCGGGGCCAATCGCTGCAGTGTGCGGCGCATGTAAAGACGGATCAGATGTCCCCATGGGGAGTTGCTTCGGGAACGAGGCGTGTGCCGCTGGGTCCACTCGGGACAGCAGCACGAAGACGTGCCGCCCGCTCAAGACGTGCACCGACTTGGCGTGCGTCGAACCGCAGGTGTGCACTCCCGCCAGCGCGACCGAAGACGCGAGCTGCGGCAGCGCAAAGTGCTCCGCTGGGCGGGGCTGGGATCCGGTCGGCGCAACGTGCCGCGCTTGTGACCAGAACTTCGCGCCGCGCTGCGACGCCGAGGGCGAAACGGGCGCCGTTTTGGTGCTCGACACCAAGGACGGCGCAGCGTGCGAATGCGAAACGAAACCGGGATATTACATTGGCGCGCAGGGCGGCGCAGCCGTCCCCTGTGACGCAGACGAGGACGGCTGGGTAAGCGACAGCGCACAACCATCTCTTGAAGGAAAGAACCCCACCGTTCGTGCCAATTCTCGCTGTGACGTGCGCCGCGTGGGGTCCGTAGTCTTGCAGAACGAGGGTGCGGAGAGCGTGGTCGCCGCGGATTTCAACAATGAATTTGGTGACGAGGGGCTCGGCATTCCACCGGGTCTCCCGCTCTACGAAAGTGCAAGGAATGACGGCGCCCCCTCCATGGCAGGGTCGTTCACCTACGGTGATGCCGATCTCGACCCTCGGACGGTAAACTCGCTGACCAAGTATTGTGGTGCCGGAGACTACAACGACAACGGCGTCAGCGACGTGGCCGAGTGGTCCGACAGCGCGATCGCGCTCGGGACTAGCCGACCGTCGAAGGCGCTCCTAGCGTACTACGCCAAGTACGCCAAACTTTCCTACTTCGCCGAGCTTCACAACGGCTGGTACGAGGCTGGTATCGACAAGACGCCGGCTTCCTATCGCATCGCTGAGCGTCTGCGTGCTGGCGCCATCGACCAGGCGATTGCGATCGGGTATCCCGCTGCCGTTACGGCCGGGGTCGCACCGGCCGAAGTAACACAGTGCGTTCGTCATATTGATGCGCAATACAAGTGGACGGCTTCTTTTGGCGGAGCAGTCAAGTTGGAATCGAACAACACCGTCGGCGGTGACTACGCCAGCTTCGGCGACGTCTCGTGGGGAGGGATGACTCACCACAGTCAATTCAAGTGCATCCAGCTCGAGGACGAAGGCAAATACAAGGAAGCCGCGTTCGACAACGAGGCGTTTCCAGAGATTCTCTTCGCGAGAAGTACCAAGCTCTACCGACATGACACGAAGGAGGTCGACGAGCAGCTCCCCTGGTTCTTGAACGATTGTAAGCTCGGCGACGCTGTTATGGACAGCCCCGGCAGCGACCCGAGAACGGCGTTCAATACTTTCGCCTGCAGCACGCCCACGGTGCTGCCAGACGCGGGTACGGTAACCTGGGCCGCCGTTGGGTTCGAGAACACGAACCAGACGACGCCCTACGCTAGCCTCACCGACCCGGGCACCTACAAGCGGGGCTGCAGGAACGAGTGCGCTGAGGTTCCGGAGGCGACTGCGGGGCTTGCCAGCTGCGATCGCTGCGTGCCTGACGGATTCGGCAAGGCGAGCACGATGAAAGGGCCCGCCAACGCGGGCTCGAGCTGCGGTAGTTGCGGTGGCACAGTGCAGTGTGACGGCCGTTGCAGTTTCCCGGCCCCCGCCAGCTATGGCCAGAGCTGCGGCAGCTGCGGTGGCACGGTGCAGTGTGACGGCCGTTGCAGTGTTGCTACGCCCGTGGATTACGGCCAAAGCTGCGGCAGCTGTGGCGGCACGGTGCAGTGTGACGCTAGCTGCAGCGTCGGAACGCCGGCAGATCTTGGTGCAAACTGTGGAAGCTGCAGCGGCAAGGTTCAGTGCGACAGCAGCTGCAGCGTCGCTACACCCGCAGACTACGGCGCAAGCTGCGGTTGCGGTGGAACGGTCCAGTGTGGCGGCTCGTGCTCTAGACCAGCTCCCGGAGACTTCGGCACGGTTAAGTCATACGACACGAGTTACAGCTTTGGGGGAGACCTGTTTCACCATGTTATTGGCACTGCCTCCATTGGTCGCGATTGCGATGCTGGCTGGCACTTCGACCACGTGGACAGGCTGACAAAGAGCGGGAACGGCAATTGTAACGCCGCTGAAGAAGGAGCCGGATGCAAGCTAACCGTGAACTACGAAGCGAGCGGAACGGACGGCGCCACTTGCATATTTCGAGTCTATGAGAGGCGAGGCTGCGATTGACAAGGCTCCCCGCGTCCCCGACGGGCGTGGTGGTGCTGTTAGAGCCTGAAATCGACTTTCCTCGGCATCGAGCCTACTAAGAGTTCCTGGGCCCGGCGCTGTTCGGCGCCAGGCAAGGAGTAGCCATGAACGCTCGAATCGAAGCGGACGATTTCATTTTGCGTGCGCGGGCCTTGGAGGCCTCCGGACGGGCGCTGCTGCGCCCACGCCACGAAATTTGGGGACGACTCGCAAGCGGAATCTGCCGAGTAAAAGACGCCTTTGTCGATGAACAGACCTGCTATCTCGTGCTGTGCGAGCCATCCGCCGGGGAGTCGGCTATTCGGCCTCTTCAGCTGGAGATCTTGGAGAAGATACTACACGGTAGCGGGCAAAAGTTGCTCGCGATCGATCTCAATCTCTCGTGCTCCACCATCACCACCGTCGTAAGGCGGGCGCTGGCTAGTCTGGGGGTCGACTGCAAGCCTTCGCGGGTGCCCCTGGCGCTGGTGATCGCAGCCCAAGCCAGCAATGATGTTCAGGAACGCCTGACAGCCGGCGTTGCTACTTTCGCGTACGAGGGGCGAGAGCACCTCGTGGTCAGCATGCGCCGCCCCGATTGCGATCTGAGCTCACTCCTGTCACCCGCGGAGGTAGAAGTGGTACGAGCTCAAATCGAGGGCCACTCGCATCGGAACATCGCTGGTTTGCGACAAACCTCACCACGCACCATCGCGAATCAATTGGGTGCAGTTCCCGATCTGCTGACGAAAAACAAAGCAAGATCGATCGGTTAGCGCGAGTGTGTTGAAAGCCGGGGCTCAGTTCCGGCAGATATCCGGTTGCAACACATGA
>Ga0307508_10004048_pt1 | contig 14504 bp, 8 predicted proteins | sample 9_EM_MG_FD_203089 | JGI IMG/M metagenome (GOLD analysis project Ga0307508, IMG submission 203089) | Populus trichocarpa ectomycorrhiza microbial communities from riparian zone in the Pacific Northwest, United States - 9_EM | ecosystem: Host-associated > Plants > Roots > Unclassified | place... | reverse complement strand
TGGAAACCAGGCGGGAAATGCCTAGACCAGCAGCCACAGGATGGCATTGCTGCTGGTCAGAGACCGAGCAAGTTTTTTTCGTTTCCTGTACTTTCAAATGTTTTCAAGTTGTCAAGTTTGTCAGTGTCGGAGATAGCAATGGAAGGAGAACACCTGGTTGTGTCATGTATTCTCTCTGTTAATGGCCAGACCATTGCTACTCACGCTCTAATTGACAGTGGAGCAACAGGAATTGCATTTATCGATAAAGACTTTGCTCGCCATCACCAACTCCCACTCGTACCCCTTTCGAACCCCAGATCCCTCGAAGTCATTGACGGTCGCCCAATATCATCTGGCGATATCACTCACACTACTACTGTTAACCTCCTCATCAACGAACACCAAGAAGAGTTACCCATGTTTGTCACCCAACTTGGTCACTATCCAATCGTACTCGGTATTCCTTGGATGGACCTCCACGATATCAACATCCGATTTCACTCCCGCACTGTGACTTTTGGATCCCAGTATTGCTCCACCCACTGCTTGCCACAGAAATCAGACAGTTGCAGCAGCAGTCAGGCATTGAACCTCGCGTCAAAAGTAGCTCATAGATATGAGCCAGCGGTAAGCGCGGGGGCCGGCGAGATCGAGGCCCGGTTATCTACGTCTCACCGAAATCCTGATAAGATCAACGTTGACAATGTTCAGAAATCAAGCTCCTCGAAACCAATACAGATTGCCGCACTCAGTGGCCGTTCATTTCGACAAGTGGCGCACAAACAGAAACTCACTGTTTTCTCGATCTCCTTACACGAAATCAACCTTGCGCTTCAACCGCCGGAAGAAAAACCCAAGAAGAAACTGGTCCTTGAAGAATATGTACCGAAAGAATATCACGATTTTCTGCCTTTATTCTCCGAGGCACTAGCAAAAAACCTACCACCGCATCGAAGCTACGACCACAAAATTCCACTCCGTGAAGGATTCACCCCCCCCTTTGGCCCACTATATCCTTTGTCAAAAACCGAACTCGAAACGCTGAAGGAATGGTTGGAAGAGAATTTGAGCAAAGGATTCATCCGAGCGTCATCTTCGCCTGCAGCCTCACCAATTCTTTTCGTCAAAAAGAATGATGGGACCTTACGACTATGCGTTGATTACCGAGGTCTCAACGAAGGAACTATCAAGAACCGATACCCACTTCCACTTTTACAGGAAACACTGATGCGGCTTTCCAAAGCGAAGTACTTCACCTGCCTCGACATACGTGGAGCGTACAATTTGGTACGAATAGCAGAAGGGGAGGAGTGGAAAACTGCATTTAGAACTCGATACGGATTGTACGAGTCCTTGGTAATGCCATTCGGATTGACAAACGCACCTGCCGATTTCCAGGCCCTGATCAACGACGTACTCCGTGCATACCTGGACGATTTCTGTACTGCGTATATCGACGATATCATGATCTACAGCAACACCTTGAAGGAACACAAGGAACAAGTCTACAAGGTGTTGAAGGTTTTGTCGGATGCGGGATTGCACTTAAAGCCAGAAAAGTGTCAATTTCACAAGCAGGAGGTGAAATATCTGGGCTTCATCATTGGGACCAATGGAATCCGGATGGACCCAGAGAAGATTTCCTGCATCCTCGATTGGCAAACGCCGAAAAACGTCACCGATGTCCAATGTTTTCTTGGTTTTGCCAACTTTTACAGACGGTTCATCAAGGATTACTCAAAAGTAGTGACGCCGTTGACCAGTCTGACAAAAAAGGAGGGAGGCAAGTATATCCCGTTCATGTGGAGCTCAGACCAGCAAGCAGCGTTTGACCAGTTGAAAAATGCGTTTACAACGGCCCCAATTCTACGTCACTTCGATTACGAGCGCGAAATAATAGTCGAAACCGATGCGTCCGATTATGTGTCAGCAGGAATCCTCTCGCAGCACGACGATGATGGTATCCTGCACCCGGTCGCCTTCTATTCCAAGAAACACAGCCCTGCAGAATGTAACTACGAGATATACGATAAGGAGTTACTGGCGATAGTACGGGCATTCGAAGAATGGAGGCCACACCTGGAAGGTTCAAGTCAACCCATTCAAATACTGACCGACCACAAAAACCTCGAATATTTCATGTCCACCAAGTTGTTGAATCGTCGACAGGCAAGATGGTCCGAATTCTTGTCACGATTCGATTTCAAGATCATTTTCCGGCCAGGAAAATCCGGAGGAAAACCAGACGCATTGACTAGGAGGTCAGGAGACCTCCCTATGGAAGGGGATGAAAGACTGGTTGCCAATCAGCAGGCAGTCTTGAAACCTTGGAATCTGTCAAGTGTGACGACTTCATCCAATTCGGCAAACGGTTTACTCCAGATACTGGCGGACAACATGAACGGAGACCCGGATAATGCCATCGAAGACGTGGACAATCTAGACAACACCGGACAGATTTCGACCCTACTTGAGGAAGCCTACCAAGTGGACCCGTTTCCGGAGCGGATTCTCGGATTGCTTCGAGACGACATACGGCACTGCAAGGAAATATCGCTGGCCGAGTGCAAGGAGAAGAATGACAGACTAGTCTACCGCGATTGTATCTATGTGCCAGATCACATGCCACTTCGACTACGACTATTACAGATTCACCATGACCCACCAGCAATCGGACACCCAGGTCGAACAAAAACCTTCGAACTTCTTTCCAGGCAATATTATTGGCCCACGATGAGGAAGGATGTTGACCGGTTTGTTCGCAATTGCAATGTTTGCCGCCGGACGAAGGCCATCCGCCATGCCCCTTATGGAGTATTACGTCCTTTGTCAGTACCAGACCGGCCCTGGCAACACATCTCTGTCGATTTTGTCACCGGACTACCACCATCCAAGCAATTCGATGCCATTTGTGTGGTGGTAGATCGATTAACCAAACAAAGGCACCTGATCCCATGCAAGACTACGATCACAGCTGAGGAATTGGCACAGCTATTCTGTGACCGGGTTTTTCGCTACCATGGATTGCCGAAAACAATTGTATCGGACCGTGGGCCCCAGTTCGCATCACGTTTCTGGAAACACCTCTGCCACTCCCTCAAAATTGAACCTCGTCTGTCGACAGCATTCCACCCGCAAACGGACGGCCAGACAGAGAGAATTAACGCTGTTGTGGAGCAACACCTACGTGCCTATGTCTCATACTTGCAGGACGACTGGGTGGACTATTTATTCCTTGCAGAATTTGCAGGTAATAATCAGGTATCGGAAACCACCACTGTATCTCCCTTCTTTGCGAATCTTGGATATCACCCCCGCTGTGACTTTGAACTGGATATCCGTACGGATAACCCCGAAGAGCAACAGGCACAAACCGCAGTTGAGCGAATACAACACCTTCACGATTTGGCACGAACAGAGATGCGATATGCACAGGCCCGACAGCAAGAGAATGCAGACCGCCACCGTGTACCTGCTCCTGCCTTCCAGCCTGGTGACCTGGTCTGGGTGGATGGACGGAACTGGCGTACCGAACGGCCAAGCCGGAAGCTGGAGAATAAGCACCATGGACCCTACCGTATCCTTCGAACCATTGGCACCCATGCATACGAGCTCGATATACCTGCCACAATTCGGAAACATCGCACATTTCCAGTCTCCTTACTGCAAGCCGCTGCAGAAGATCCACTGCCAGGACAAGTCATACCACCACCACTTCCCATTATAGTCGAAGGAGAAGAGGGATGGGAGATCGACGAGATACTGGATAGCAAACGAACGAGAGGAGGACGGCTTCAGTACCTAGTCAAATGGAAAGGATTCGATGTGCCGACATGGGAACCGGAAGAAAACTTGACGGAGGTGCATGCAGTGGGTGCCTACCATGAACGCTACCCAGAAAGGCCCAACCAGATCGCTCTCGTAGGAACTCGAGTCCTAGAGAGGGGATACTGTAACGGCACGCCGCCGCCGTCACCACCTATCCCGAACGACTAGAGTCTGGAACGTTCTGGATGGCGCGGCGCAAGGAAGGTTCGGTTTCTGGATTGCACGGCGCGAGAAGGTTTTGGGTTTTGGGGTTCTAGATGCGCGACGAGGAAAGGTTCTGGTTGCGCGGCGCGGAAAGGTTCTGGTTGCGCGGCGTGGAAAGGTTCTAGATGCGCGGCAAGGTCCTGGTTGCGCGGCGAGGGAAGGTTCTGGTTGCGCGGCGAGGAAAGGTTCTAGGTGCGCGGCGAGGAAAGGTTCTGCTGGTTCTGGTTGCACGGCGTGAAGAAGGATCTGGATATGGAGGACCGCGCTCATTGTATATAAGAGTGCGCTGTTGTCTGTCTTGCATGTTTCTTCTTCACGCAACAACTTGTTATTGTCAGCCATAGTCGGCCTTGACTACTAGCAATTGTTCCGCCTCAACGCCACGTCCCTGCCTTTGCCCGTTTCCTCACGTCTTGTCCTTATCTGTCCACGCCCCCCACGCCCTTGTCTATAGTCCCGGTTCGCTATCTGGAGTCAGAGAGCCACGCCCGTTACAGGCGGGAGATAAGCCTGGAGTTAGAGCCTTACGGACGTACCAGTCGTAAGGGATTTATCTCCGGTCGGGCTGCAAACGCAACTATGCAGAGCGAGGAGGCCTGGACCCTTGAGGCCAGATAAACCTGCCAGACTTTCATAGGCCGGTAATCCCTCATTGAGGGATATACGCGGTACGGGGTTCAGTAGGCTTATCGTTAGACCGACCAGGACCAATGAGGATGTGTGGTCTGATCCCGCGGGGATCAGGGGCTACGACTATCCGTGACATGACCGGTGAGCTCTTACACCCGAGGCAACTCTCGACCAAGAGGAGTCATGTGGCGAATATTCTGTACCCGCCTCGAGCGACACGCCGAAGCGCAGATCCGCCGAAGCGACACAAGCGAGCCGTCGGGCAAGCCGCCGGGCCCATCTCGAACCGAAACGATATACGCAAGCTGTCTGGCACGCCACCGGGCATGCATCAAACCATCCACCGAAGCGCGGATACGCCTAAGCGCCGCAAGCGGGACGACAGTTGATCAGGAAGGAGACGGAAGGATACGTGAGGAGCTCGAGAGTCTAGGCTGGAGATAGCCCGGAGTTAGAACGTTGGGGCCGTGGTGGTCCTAAGGGATTTTCCTCCGGCCGGGATGGAAATGCAACTATGCAGAGAGATAGAAGGGCCTGGCCGTCGAGCCAGATAAACCCTCTACTTCTGATGGGCCGGTAATCACCTCATTGAGGGATATATGCGGTGCGGGCATCAGTCGGCTTATCGTCTGTACCGACCAGGACGAGTAGCTCTGGGCTTGGGCCCATGCCCACCGTCGCCGTTGTCGCGCGAGCCGTGTGGCTAGCACCGATTGCGTCGAACGATCCGCCAAACCGGACCGATGCGAGCGAGCCGTTGGGCAAGACGCCGGGCCCACCTCCAACCATCCACCGAAGCGCCGCGAGCGAGCCGTCGCGCAAGACGCAGGGCTCGCCTTGAACCCTCCGCCGAAGCGATACATGAGCGAGCCATCTGGCAAGCCGCCGGGCCCATCTCGAAGCATGCGCCGCCGCGCGAGCCGCCGCGTACACCGCGCCGTCCACCGAGCGATCCGTCGAGCAAGCTGTTGCCGCGGAGCCACGTACAATCCGGCGCTCAAGCCGCAGCCGGTGGGCACCGCCGATACCGAACCGAACCCCTTAGATTATTCGCTGTGAATCCCTTAACGGTGGGTGAACTTGGAAGGATTGTCATGGGGGGTGTTATCCCTGTATAATAACCGAACGCCGGCGAAGACCGCGCGTGCCCCATCTCCTTCGTGACTATCGAGAAACCTGACTAGTTCAACATTACCGTCACTCCGACGTTGACCGGACGTTCCAGTATCACAATAGGTGGGGTGTTGTCGGACATGGCGTAACCATTCGCTAGGTGGAGGGATGAGTGTAGACGCAACAAAGTGTAACGGGCGTGGCTCTCGGACTCCAGATAGCAAACCGGGACTATGGACAAGGACGTGAGGGCGTGGACTGAGAAGGACAAGATGTGGGGAAAACGGGCAAGGCAAGGACATGGAATGGGCAAAGGCAGGGACGTGGCGTTGAGGCGGAACAATTGCTAGCAGTCAAGGCCGACTATGGCTGACGATAACAAGTTGCAACTTCAATCAATTACGCTTAGCACTACAGGCTATCTGCGCTCCTCCTCGCCATACCACCCCCATGGGGCTCCCATCTTTCCCAAACTGCCAACAAAGAAAACATACAAACAGGGGAATTGTTGCAAAGCAAGAAAGCAAGTTGCACCACATAGTGGTATCGAGGGGAAATCAGACAATGGTAGGGCAAATCCTCCTCCACCCGCCCTTTCCCATCTCAACATGGTGGTTGTCGCATTTTCAGGGTTCGAAAGCGTCAAAGTCTGGTTCAGACGAGGCTGAGTCGGAGGTGTAGGAGCCATATTTTGGGTTGTGGTTGTCATCGAATCGGAGTTGGGAGGAGTGGACTAGGCCAGTTTTTCGAAGAAATTTCGGAGTGGTAGGGTGTTTTGAGGTGCCGTGAGGAAACCAAGGGACTCGATGTCGCCTGTGGTGGAATGATGCAGGGCGGCACGCTGCGCTGCCAGCAATGGGCAGGCCCGTAGAAGATGATGTGTGGAGTTGAGATCGAGTCCGTATGGGCACGGGTCTGCAGTGATGCTGGGCGTTGGGTCGGTGGGTGATTGATTACAGAACACTCTCCAGATTGCTCACGTGTCGGCCCAGTCTACCCCATGTAGGTGAGCTGGGAACTTAAAGGATGGGTTGGCGAGGGGAAGTTCTTTCTTCCACCGAGCAAGAAACTCTGCTCGCGCTTGGGTTAAGAGCCAGGTTTTCATAGTGACCGCAAAGCGGCAGGGAGTTGTAGCGTTTGCTCCGCGTTTCGTGAGAACATCAGCCCTTTCATTGCCCCGAATATTGCAGTGGGAGGGGCACCATATCGTATGTTTTTGTTGATACAGATGAAGATTGTAGAGCGGGGTATCGTGGTGGTGAGAAGGATGGCAGTGGCTTCCTGTACGGCATGTAGCTCGGCATCGTACACCTCAGCCCTGTCACCGAGGTGGCAGCTTCCGTCAGTCAGTCGGTAGAGTTGTTGATCTCCGCAGTGGTAGATAGCCCATCCGCATCCAACAGTACCATTTGCAAGTTTTAAACCGTGCGTGTAGATGACAATGGTGTGATCCTGCAATGTCTGTAGCCACTGTTTATGGAGCTGTTGTGGCTGTGTCGTTTTATTAGGGTTGGGAGAGGTCGTCTTCGTCACTCCTTCTGCTGTTGTGTTTATGGTTGTTGTTCGGTCCTCTAGCTTGCCTAGTACCAGGTGTTTACTTAGGTTGTAGAGGCGGTGTAATCCTGGAAGGCTGATGAGGGTATTCGGTTGATTGCGTGGGGGGCCAAGAGCGTGGTGGGAGGTGAGGAAGTGCAGTCGGATTTCATATTGCAGAGACAGGTAGTCCAGATACGCCTCCAGCGGTGGTAGATGGGCAAGGGTAATGAGGTTTGTCGTTCGTGTAGTGTGGGGGAGACCTGTAATCCATCTGGCTATCGAGTTGTATGTAATCTTAAGCGTGGTGGTTACCCCTGGTGTTCCAGTCCACCATGCTGGAGACGCCCAGAACATGGCAGGCAGGATCGCTGTCATTGCTAGGTGGTGGCAGATGTGGGCGGGGATACTGTGTGATCGGTGTCGTAGGAAATTTAGGCTTCCCAGAATTTTGTTGCCTCTGGTAGCTGCCATCGTAGCGTGGTATTTGAATGTGAGTGATTCATCGATAAATACTCCCAAGTATCTGATTTGGCGCTTCGCAGGGATAGTAGTACCAAGTACTCGGAGGGGAGGGTGCGATGAAAGGCTCTTGCTTTTGTCCCGGCTTGTGCAGGGGAGACAGTAAAGTAGGTCGGTCTTAGACATTGCAAAGGTAAGTCCAAGGTATGTGCCATTCTCCAGGTATCGCTCGGTTCGTTCTTCAAGGTGGTTGTTGGCTTCAGATACTGTTGTCGACAATTGCACCATACAGATATCATCCACATAAGAGGTGTCGATGGAGTTGGTTTGGTGTTGGTGCCTTTCGAGCATGGCGTTGCTATAAATCAGGAAGAGGATCGGTGACATTAGTGATCCCTGTGGTAGGCCACACTCATATGGCTTTGGCTCTTCAGATTGCTGGTCAAATCCGAATGCCATTTTCCTAGCAGTATTGAAGGCCGCAACCCATTTGGTGAGATACACTGGCATCTGGCGTTGGTCCATAATCTCCAGGAGTGTTGACGGGTTGACTTTGTTGAATGCTCCTTTGATATTGTGGGTAAGGACAGCTGGCCGTGTTGGTGTTTGATTGGTGGTCTTCTTTTTGCTGATAGAGTTGGCAATAGGCGTAATCGTTCGCAAAAGTGCATCAATAGCTGAGTTCTCTGGTTGCGCTCCCATTTGCGAGGGGTGGGTTACACCACATAGTAGGGCGGTCTGAGAGAGACGTTTTGCCACAATTGATTCCAGCAGCTTGCCAAAACATGACTGAAGTGAGATTGGGAAGTAGGATTTTGGGTCGGAGTATGATTTCTTGCCGGGTTTGGGGACAACGACGCAGTCGGCTGTCTTCCATTCTGGTGGGTGCGCAGCATATCTGAGACATGCTGTGAAGAGATGAGGGAGGAGGTGTGGCGCAGCTTGATTGAAACGTCGCAGAGTATCGTAACTAAGGTTGTCCGGTCCGACCGACGCACCATATTTCAGGTGTGTAATGGCAAGCTGAACTTCGAATGCTGCGATTTTCCTTGTAAAGTGGCGTAGATCTTTCTTGGAGGTGAGAAGGTTTGGAGGAAGTGGTGGTCATTGGGTTGTATTGGGGAACAGAGCTTTCCGTAGTACATCGCATTTTCCTTGAAAATCTGATTTTCCTTCCAAGGGCGGGAGTGGTTTATGATGTGTGTTGTGGTGTTTTACTGTCTTCCAGACTGTCCGAGTGGTAGTTGTTTCGAGTTGGCGGATGCGGTAGGCCGTTTTTGCATTTCGTACCATTATTGACCATTTGGAACGCTGGTACTGGCTATCCTCCTTGTTTGCTCCGGTGGGGTGGAGACGGGCTCGACGATCGGCACGTTTGACGCTTTGTTTGGCAAGTGTGAGACTGTGGTTCCACCAGGGTGCTTTTGTTTTCCATAATAACCTCCCAGGAACAGCCTCGTCAACAGCGTGGTGGATGGGTCATGTGATATTGGCAATTGCACGGAGGGTGTCGTCCATTCCATGGAGGTGTGAAAGGTCCATATTGGCTGACTGGATCCGTAAGTAAAATATTTTCCAGTCAGCTTTACGCCAACACCGACATGGAACTGCTGGTGCCATAGCTGTTGGTAGCGACAGGGTACCAGTGACTGCGCTGTGGTCTGAGGTGGTATTGTGGTTCACAGCCAGTGCCAGGATACATTGCATAACAGATCCTCGGGAAAGACACAGGTCAATGGTAGAGGGGTGTCTGCTGTTCCGGGGATGGTGTGTGGGGATTGCTGGTTCGTTCTGAAGGTGGAAATGATTATCTTCAAGCCAATTTGCAATCGTATAGCTTGCACGGGAGATACGGGTAGACTGTGAAAGGGGTCCCTGCCACCATGGGTGGTGTGCGTTGAGGTCTCCCATAAGTAGGCAATCGTTTGGTAGCTTGAGGGTTGGAAGGATTGTAGCCAGTGGCTCTGCCCGTCCTGGGGAGTAGAAGTTGAAGAGGGTGAATGTTTTTTGGTTGTGTGGTGTAGTGATCATGGTTCCCAAGAAGGAGTCCTGGGCGGTAAAGACTGTAGTGCCGGTTAAACCCAGTGTCTGTCGTATGTATGTTACAGATTTAGGCTTTGTTGAGGAGGGGGTAAAGATATCGAATCCTGGCAATGAGGGTGGATTTCCGTGTCTATCGCACCACGGTTCTTGGAGTAGGAGGATGAGGTTTTTGTGCTTCGCAGCAAAATCTTGAAGTACTGAAATCGTAGTTGCTTGGCCTCTCGCGCAGTTCAGTAGCTGCACGGACCCGACGCTGTGGAGGGGCATTCTATTCGGCCACTCCCGCCATGGGGGCATCTCCCGTGGTTGCAGTTCTGCTGAAAGTTCGAAGCCTAATTCGCTCAGGACAATTTGCATCGTTAGCCTTGTGTGGTGCATTGCAGTTCCCACAACGGATCGGAGGGTGGGTGCATGTGAGGCCCTTCTTGCAGGTTGGAAGGGTGCACGGATAATCGCGGGTGTTGTGGGGGCCAGCACAAACGGCACAGCAGGTGTCGTTTCAGCAGAGGGCAGCAGGGTGTCCATAGGTCTGGCAGTTGTGGCACTGTGTGCTCCGTCCGTATGCGATGTAGTCATCCAGCTAGCATTCTCGGTTGCAGACAATGAGATTCTGACGCCCAATGCTAGCCTTTTTGATGTCGCCCGTAAGTGTCATCACAATTGTCGAATTGGTCTTGTGTTCGCGCTGTTCAGCAGTAGTCAGCCACCATGGTGTTTGGCCTTGGACCAGTTGCGGGTAGTTAATAGCAATACTGTCAGAAATTTCAGACATGGAGAGATGAGTTGGAACACCATGTAGCAGAAACTGGCTAAACCGTTTGCCAATCTCCACTCTCTCGCACTCTCCATTATAGGAGAGAGCGTCGGCAATAATCCTGGTGTAATCCTCGTATACGACATTATTCTGGGTGTTGCTGGTTGTGAAGATTATCGAACCACGTATTGTGACTCGTACTCGGATAAACAGGGGGGTGAAGACGTCCTTGTTGTCGACCAGGGCCGAGTTAACCTTCTGGAGTGCTGTATCTGCAATAGTCTGCCGTTCGGAATAGGATTTTTCAGGCTGGATCCCAGTCGCACTGTTGTTGCCTTCTTTACGGAAGTGACACGTTACCTCTCGTTTGGCCTGTGGGTATTTGGTAGTGATTAGTTTCAGTATGGGAGCTTTGGTCTTTTTGGCACCAGTTTGGACGGTCTCCCATCCACGGCTGTTGACAGCGGGGGTCGGTGGAGCAGTCGATGGCACTTGGGGAATGGTGTCAGTAGTGGCAGTGGTGGAACCTCCGGCCACATCTGCTCCAGCATTCTTCTTTGCAAGTTTCAGCTTCAGAACCTTTTTGGCTGGAACTGCCACTGGTGCCGCCGGTGTAGTCGTAGGAACTTGGACTGGATGTTGGTAGGTGAGGAGCTGTTGCTGCAGCTGGGTTACATGGGAACCCAGTGAGTTGATCTGACTGTGAAGCTGGTCTGTGGATTTCTTGAAAGCCGTGGCAGAATCGGCAGCTGCTTTCATGATATCATCGGTGATGCGGCTCTAAAGGCGTTCCATGGCTGCCTTTGTGATGATCTCAATATCAGCACGGAGGGCTGCATATTCTGCGTTGAGAGTAGGTGGTAGCTCTGGAGCGACATATCCAGGAAGCTGAGTCTCCTCGCCAAGCGCCTGGGTTGCGGTGATGTTCATGGCATGCTGAAAGTCCATTTGCTCCATATCTGCTATGTGGTTATCTTCGGTCTCAAAGTCTGATTCGGGGTCGCTGTCCTCACAGGGCCGCTTGGCAGACACACGAACGTAACTGCCCTGAGCTTTAACATGAGGAGGAGCCAGAGGAGTGTTTGTGGATCCCTGGCCGTGGCCGGGATAGGACATGAGGTTCGTGCTCGAGATCGTGGTTGTTGGGTATGCAGTGCCCAAGATTTCCACGGTGGGGTTGAAGCGGGTGGGGGCTCGAAACAAGAACTCAAGAGATCGGGCTTCCCGGCTAATGGGGCTGTGCGCCGGTACTCAGAGGACGATTTTAAGACTGTTTCTGGCTTGATCGATGGCGGGAGAAGAGAGGTCGTGGCAGAAGAGCGGGGGTGAGGCCCGGTCGGGACAAGTTGTTGCATGAAGAAGAAACATGCAAGACAGACAACAGCGCACTCTTATATACAATGAGCGCTGTCCTCCACATCCAGATCCTTCTTCACGCCGTGCAACCAGAACCAGCAGAACCTTCCCTCGCCGCGCACCTAGAACCTTTCCTCGCCGCGCAACCAGAACCTTGCCGCGTAACCAGAACCTTTCCTCGCCGCGCAACCAGAACCTTCCAGTGCTGCACAACCAGAACCTTTCCTCGCCGCGCATCTAGAACCCCAAACCCAAAACCTTCTCGCGCCGTGCAATCCAGAACCCGAACCTTCCTTGCGCCATGCCATCCGGAACGTGCCAGACTCTAGTCGTTCGGGATAGGTGGTGACGGTGGCAGCGTGCCGTTACATCCATGGAATGAAGAACCCACTCGAGGTATTCACTCTACAGTAGGATCTTGCCACCTCCAACAACAATCTTCAAATCCTTTGTATTAGGACCAGTTGTATATACTACTCGAACCTACTAAAGATTGGTGTGTTTCTGGCGCTGGTAATTGCCAAACTCCTCGAATCGTCATGAAGTCGGCGTTGTCAGAGTATGCACTCCCAACAACCTGAAAGTCTACACGATGCCAGCCACACGCCTGAAACCGACAAAACCATTGACGGCCACGAATGCCATAGTCCAGGCATACTGGGAGAATAATCCACCACAATGAGGATATACTTAGGTTAATTTGCAGCCGGGGATATAGGACCAAGTCCATCGATCCAATCATATCCATTGGTTGTACCTCTATGATGGGCCTACGCACCTGAGGTGGCAGTCTGCTCACAGTCAACTGGCAACTCCGACAGCTCCCACAAAACAGGGTGCGTATCCTACGTCCGCATCGGCCAGGATTAATGTCCCAGTAGACTCTTCAAGGTCAAATCCCCCGAATACTTTCCACGACAGTCATGTGCCCGTTCCAGCACTATGTTGGCTTTGGCCTTCCGTACACACCATGAATGACGGCCATTTCGCTCCTAGAACGTCAGTAATGTGTAGTTGTCGACGCTGTCAATAAGCTGATAGGTGGCTGCCTTCCAGGTCCACCACCGCCAGACTGTCAGACGGTCTTCTCCGGAATCCTCGTTCCTCGGCCGGCCGTACAGCTTCAAATACACCAATCCGGCGTACTATTTGTCCTCAAGTCCCTAGTAAGGGTCTGGAAGTAACCGAGCCCGATATTTGGCTCCTGTTCTCTCTTAGAACCCTAACAAAAAGTAACAAAGAAATAATGGTTCTCGTCCCATCACGGTGCTGTGCCGGCGAGTAGGGGCTGGAGTTGCCGTCCTGGGTAGGCCTTCCTCTGTAGGACCGAACGACTCGCGACGGAGAATTACAAAAACCAACCCTCGAAGATTCCTCGCCTTAGCCCAGCGCTATTCTTCTATTCTTACTCCAGCATTGACCCTCCAGCAAAGCCACCCATGTTCGCGACCACGTTATGAATCGCAGACAAATCAGACCCACTCAACGCTGACCTCGCCCCGACGTCCACCGTCAATCTCAGTGGCTCACAACCAACCCTCTCACCCTTGGAGGCCGTGTTCGATTATCACTATCGTCAAAGTCTGCTTATGATGACTTTTGCTGACTTTCGCGGTCGCCACTCGGGTAACTTTCGTCGACACGCCTGGGTGGTCTTGCAAATCTACTCCTAAGCTTTCCGTGGGTGAGTAAGTTCCTCACTCCCCCGTAGGCATCGTCATTTGAGCACGTGCTGGCAGCGATATTTTGCGCTTGATTATCACGAATTTTGTCAAGATTATGATGGAAGTTTGATGGAACGATGAAGTCTTGTGTGTATTGTCTTGTCTTAGAGAGAAAGGCAGGAAAAGTGAAAAGTCTGAATACACGTATATGACGTGATTCTACATGTGACAAAGCTGAACGAGTGAGATATTGCAACACTTCCCCTCTTGCTGCGCTCCGTGGCAGCAAGCATGCAAGCAAGACCGAACGACAAAGAAACGCCATAAAGGATGAAAAATGGAAAACATAAAGTCCCAATGGCCTCATTAAAACCTCTGCGGTAAACCCTGTGGGAGAAACCCGCAGTAGGAAAAAGAGTGCCGTACAACGGGAGAACGATAAAGATAAAGACATAAATCCAATAAAGAAACTCAAACTTTTGTCTCGGCGTGTATATCGGAACCGCGCAAATGTAGGAACCGCTTAACAGGGTGAGCGCGAGGAACCGATGCCGTGAGCGAAAATAAGGCCGTTTATCGAGGTGGGCGAAGACCAATGCCGTGAGTAAGATATTGATGCTTCTCCGGCGGTAGTGCCTTCGTCATAACGTCTGCAAGGTTCTCGAGAGTATCGATCTCAGTGAATTTAACAACACCAGCAGCGTCAAGATGTCGAGAGTTGTGAAAAGGCACATCGATATGCTTGGCCTTGTCGCTCGTTATCGTAGAGCGTATGGTGCTCAGCGCGCCGTTCGAGTCGCAGTGGATAAGCGGGACCATGGTTTCACCGGTAACGTCTCGATGTAGGTATATGAGTCCTTGGGCTTCTCGAGTTGCTTCCGAGCAAGCTAGGTATTCGGCTTCGGTTGTCGATCTTGCAACGACAGTTTGCTTCT
>Ga0307508_10004047_pt1 | contig 14506 bp, 19 predicted proteins | sample 9_EM_MG_FD_203089 | JGI IMG/M metagenome (GOLD analysis project Ga0307508, IMG submission 203089) | Populus trichocarpa ectomycorrhiza microbial communities from riparian zone in the Pacific Northwest, United States - 9_EM | ecosystem: Host-associated > Plants > Roots > Unclassified | place... | reverse complement strand
CATAACCTGTTGAAAGTGATGAACGTGTGTATTGTCTAAGTAAGGCTGAAGCCTCGAGAGAAAGGAGAATATAGGGGTAGGCCCATGCCTGCCGTGACTAAGCAACGAGTGAGATATTGCAACACCCGTCATACGGCATCTAGATGAGTGACATCTCGTGCAGTGTACGACAACCAACCCAAGCCAGTACGGCGAGTGCCTATTTTTTTGCGGAAGCGCCATCCCGCACGCTTTCCACGTTCCGCACTGTCTGTGTCCATCCCACTGCGCGGCCACCGTCCGACGCCTGGACGTGTCGATGGCCCTCCTATCTCTTTCACATTCTTCGCGTGCTCGTCTGCGCAGAAGCCGGTCCACAGCTCGCGGATTCCCTCTCACCCACACACGCACCACACGACCTCCCTCTCACCCGGAGAAGCCGACGTGCGAGCTGGGCAGATGGGTCAGCAGTGCAATTTGCACCCCTCCCTGTGCGGTCTCACCGCCACGGGACATCAGAGGTGCTAGTCTTGCGGTCGCCGCTATATACATATCTACATCAAATGTGAGGGTTTAATTGCTTCAAAGTCAGTTCGTCGAGCCTGTCTTTACCTATGGTCGGGCTGGCTCGGCTTTGGGTCTGCGGCCCACTTGCGTGAGTAACGTCTGCCAGGAGGTCCTACAGGGAGACCAGGCACGGCCGCACGGGACATCGTGGGTGCCCCAGCAGCAGTTGGACGGCGGCAGGGACCGCTGTCTACCACTGCGAACTCCCGTCTACTATCCTCACAGTGCAGTGATTTGCGCATTGCACCGAGCACGATAAAGGAGGTCGCTGGCTGGTGCATTGGAGTGGGGGCCACCAGCCACTGCCGCCACCACTGGTTATCTGTGGCGTCTACTCATGTGGCTGGTGCGGCTGGTGCCGTGCTTCGGTTTCTGCAGCCAGCCACATTTTACACGGCACAACATCATCCCCGTTTCACCCTGCTCACTCTGCGACGAGACAAGTCGACTCCCGACCGTGACCGGCAGGGCCATACACGGCGACGACCCGGACCACGCGCTGAGTCCAGCTATAGTGCGACACGCTTCTCGCGCGAATCGCCGCCTTCACGCTCCACCCGCACCTCTCCGGCAGCGAAGCCACCCGCCACCACCTCCGCCGCCAAGCGTGAGCAGACACTGAGGACTCCAAACGCGGCGAGTCTGGCAAGCGCCAGTTGGTGAGTGACCGCCGGGCGTGGGCGGGGAGAGACATGCGAGCGGACGGAGTGTCGGGCGCGCGCGATCGTGACGGCGGAACATCGCGCGCCTGCGGGGTTCAAGCATCGGATGGCGCGCCGACGCAATATCGCGATGTGAGTGCGTGCATAATTTTCCGCTTGTCCGTATGCGTTTCTCCTGGCGCACCGCACTTCCCTCCGCCGCACCGTGGCGCAGTGCCGGCCTGTGGAGATCGCAATCGCGGCGCTGGGAACTCGCACGAGGCCATCCCCCATCCGCCCACAGCTCGCCCGCTGGCGGGCTCCCGTTCCGGGAACCGTGTCGCGTGTCCGCCCGCCCTTCGGTCTGTCCGCCGTGAGTGAGCGGTAGTGGCCGGTAGCTGTGCAGTAAATGGCGACTGGCGGGAATCGCGAGGCCGGCTGGCGGAGGGCGACAGACGCACGCAGCGCCCCGAAAACAGGCCAGGCCGGGTTCGCTGGGCCGTTTACATGCTCGCATGCGCGGGCCTGCGGACGGACATACGAATACGTAACGCCGCGGAAATTCCCGCCTGCTGATGGCACTGGTCCTGCTTGTCGCTAGCCCTGGCGCAACTGCAGCCATCCCTCCCACGCCACCGCGCCGCCCCCGTCGGCTTCTCATGCCAGTCGAGCTGCCCAGCTAGCAAGATATAGAGCTGCGGCGGCGCCCCCGTCCGCCCTCCCGTGTCTGCACTTCTGCTCCTCCACCGCATCCTCCAGGCTTCTCCGGTCTCGACACGCATGCACGATGGACTCGTGCCCACGACTGACGCTGCTGCTGCTGGTGGTGGCGCTGCTGGCCGCCGTGACGCTGGCAGCTGGCCGACCGCTCGCGCCGTGAGTCGCCTGCCCGCCCCCGTCCGGCGCACACTGACACCCGCCAGGCCGCTCCCACATCCGCCGCTCCCGCGCCGGGACCCGTTCCCCGAGCCCTCGTCCTCTTCCGGTGACGACGGCGACGACTTCGCCGAGACGGCTGCGCAGAAGGCGGCGTCGAACCACCTCGCCATCATCCTTTCGTCGAGCATCGTGGGCGTGCTCTTGGTGTTGGCGCTGCTGATGTCGATGTTCCTGTGCTGCCGGCAGCGGACGCTGCCGCCGCGCTACTCGGTGTCGACGCTGGCGACGGTCGAGCGGGGCGCGAGGGGCATCGGCGGCGGCGAGAAGGAGTGCGCCTGGTGCTACATCGCCGACGGCCAGTGCATGTGGTGCTCCGGCGACGCCCGCGACGACGACGACGACGACTCGCCCGAACGCCCCAAGCTGCAGGTCGAGATCGCCGACCTCAAGCACTCGGGCTGGCGCTGCGTGCTCAACTCGCCCGCCGCCGCCCCCGTGCGCTACCCGCAGCGCGCCGGCTCGCCGTCCGTCGCCGGCCTCGAGCGTAAGAGGAGCTTCCGCCCCGGCGGCATCTACGAGATCCCGGCCGTGCCGCCGATGGCAGTCCTCTGGCCGACCGAAGACATCGAAAAGCTCAGCTTCGGCGGATAGCGTGGGCCACGGCTAGACGGCTTCGGTTTGGATGGTTTCGTTCTGTTGGATTAGGGGCGTTTGCATTTACATTTTGGCTGTTCTTCTTTGTTTCTCTTTTTGGGTCTGGGTCTGGGTCTGGGTTCAGTTGGGTCTAGTTAGAGGGCGCGAAGGGAGCGCTGCTACGGGTTCGGTCGGTTAATGGGGCGGTCGGCAGTCAAGCACGCGGTCTCACTCGGGTTTTGGTGCTCGTCTGTCCGCACACGGACGGCGCGAAATACACTATACAATAGGCATCAATGATTTATCGTCATCACCAGCGCGAGATACACTGAGAGCATTGATCGCGACGAACGCTGGCACCGAGCGCCACCCGTTCCGCCTGCGGACCGGACATCGCGCTTCTCCGAACAGCACGGATTCCGTCGTGCGACACGCCATCCAGGCAGCCTCGAAAGGACCTCGGTGGCTATTCGAATCCTGGGAACTGGCCAACCGCAGGGCGTGGAGACACCGGAGCGTTGAGCGACGACGCCGGACCCTGATCCTGCCGGAAATGTTATTTGCAGCCGTTGGGTCTGGGGCGTGCAGGCGGGGTCGACGTCGGCGGCGTCCGAGGTAGAGACGCGGTGGGGGCGGGGAAAAGGGGCGAACACCACGCGCCACACTAGCTGCTGGCTAGGGCTTATTTCCCATGCAGGCGGGCCACTCCGGATCCCTGCCTGTCGCGTGCGAGGTCAGATCTCGGCGGGCCGGAGCCCGGTGTACCTAGGCTGGGCTTGCCCGCGGCCCGTCTCGATCTGGGGAGTTTATAGTAAACCGGACAACGCCGCTCCGTGCGCAACAGCGGAGATGGCTGCGACCATTTCGCCGCGATTTCGGCCCGACACGGACGACAAGAGGCTGCTTCTTCGGCGGGGACATCGTCCAGACGCTCTGCGGCGTTGGTTTGTGGATCGCGGTGTACATACTGCGCTCCGTGGAACTCGCCATGAGTAGTGCGAGCCACGGCCAGCGATCCAGCCACTCCGCAGTTTCCGCCCGTGGGAAAATGCAAGTTGCGCGGAGTGGGTGGCGACGCAAACACGGCCTCCCGCGGGCCATCGCATGACGAGCGGAAATACCAACCTCTGTTCCCGGGTCGTGGGCAGGCCTTATCTGGCTTTCCGGGGGCCATTTGAACGTACGTGGGTCTACACGTCAGCAACTACACGCCGGCGTCGGTTTAAAGTCCGCGTATCTACGTCGACGGCAAGAGCTGTTTGCGGCGTCGATTTAGCGCTAGTGTAAGAGAGAAAATGCGGAGACATCCATCCTGAAATAGATATTGAAATCTTGGAGTGTAATTCGCATCGGCCTTAGTTGTGTAGAGCTCGCCCGAATGACGTAGGAGTCAAGGATGAATTAGATCGACCTCCTCACTGTCCATCTTTAACGGTACCGAGATCCCCATGGACACAGCCTCGCTGTTCCGGGGGTGAGGGCAGCACGCAGTCGTTGACGTCCTGTCCCGACGACGCCGCAGGAAAGAAAAGCTGGCGGAGGGGAAGAAGCAGCTGCGCCCCTGGTGGAGTCAGCGACTAGCGCATTCTGGGCGCCAAGCACGGCAGGCCAGTATAGCGGCGTGCGAGCAGCTCGAGACTCCATAGAGAATACAACTCACACTCTCTGATCTGATTCAGTACTATCAGTGCCATCTGTTGTCCAACACGCTCCCTGGCGGTTCCCGCGCGGGTGTCTACGGAGGAACCAGCATCGACGCCCTGGATGCGGAGGCCTCGGATGGCGGGAGGGGGAGCGGCCATGGTGGATTCGGCGAAATGCGGACCCGCGATCGATGCGAAGCGCGGGCGCTACATGCCAAGCGCAGCCGAACGCAAGCCCCGCATCTTAAGTGCGGGGAAGTTGCCCAATTTCCCCGCCGGAGGATTTACAGCTGCTGGGGGCTGGCGTGGACGAGCTGATCTTCTGCGCCGCAACACCGGCACGGCGGGGAAGCGTCCAATCGCTGGCGAGAATGACAACACACTCCGCACCCCGCCCCGCACTCACTGCGAAACGCGGAGACGCGCAGAGGCAAGCCTGGCGCGATCGACCGCTGCCGTCAGCATCGACGAAATCTCCCGGGCGGAAAAAAGGCGCACTCACCCCGAGGGGCGCCCGATCGATGGCAGGGAGCCCTCTCGCTGCGGAGGGCGCCACGATCGGAGCACAGACCGGCGTGCGTATATACATACGGGGGGCCAGATATCCACACCCCATTTGTGGCGTACACACTTATTTTCCCATTACATAGCACGATAGAAAAATTAGTGTGGTTTTGTAGATTCTGCCATGTTTATGGATTGGCGTGTCGGCGCTAAAGTGTGCTGGAATATCGCCACAAATAAGTCACTGCTTATCCGATCGTCTGCCGCTGTTTCGGCGCGATCAGCGGACGCGCACAGCTTGAAACCGTGGCTCACCTTTGCGGGGGACACGACACCGAATTGAGCGGCCCGCCTGCAACTCGCCATGATACACGCAGACAGTGGCATCGGAGAGGTTCGCCCTGTAGCTATGTACCGCGGCATCCCGCCCGCTGACGGGCATCACGCAACGGCCAGGCCAGGTCCGCCCAGTCCACCAGCTGGCGCATCGGAAAGCACTGTCTCTCATATCCGCAGTGTTCTGCGTTGTATAATCCGTCCGCCCGGAGCCTCGGTCGGACTGGACTGTACGCCTCCACTTCGTCGCTGGCTACATAGGATGGGACCACCACACTGATTGTGGACGGACAGCAGTCGACAGCAGTCGACTGCCAAGCCATGGGCGGTCGTTTTTCGTGAGCTACATACCTTAACTGTACAAAGTACCTACGTACTCTAAGTCCTGCCCACAAAGCGCGTTGAGAATGTCCTCAATCGCCTTGATTGTCATCCCTGCTGGCCGCGAGTAATATCGCTGCCTGGTCTTGAGACATTCTAAAGCTTCGATGGTAAGTACATATCGCCGTCCATGCGACACCTGCAGTCCGCCAAGGCGATCTTTGCGGCACTGAACACGCGCTCGGGTGGCTGAGGGCAATCCCTGCTCAGCAACTTTGTACGCCAGACACCATCGAAACCTACCCACCTGGCAGGTGGATCCTGCTGCAACCTCTCCATCTTTTTTTTGCTATCGATCGCGTGCGACCTAGTGTGGCCATATCGTGGCGATGACACACTGACTGGTTCCCGTGCACTGTCCTATCCACCCCGACCTTGGTCAGTCTGTGGGTCCACCGTTGCTCACCCTTTCCCTCCGCCCAGGCCAACATCGGGCTGACTGAGAGACAGGCGCCTACGATCCCACTTAGTGAGTTTTGGTTGGGTGAATAGCCACCCTCGGCGGCAGGATCCATCATGTGACTTAGACTGCGGACGGGCGCTGTCAGGCCCATGTGGATGAGCCACTTTTATACAATCCATCGAATTTCCAGACCGGAGTCACTAAATCAAATCTGTCCCACGCAGACTGCGCTCTGGTCGGACTATGTAGAACACTGTCTATTCGCGGGGGACGGGCGTAGCATCGACGGACGGGAGAGAAGGAGGGGTTGCAACGACAGGTATGCGGGCAGGATTGTCTGTGCCGCTGGAGGAGCGCATCCCCACTCGGACATGGGACCAACAGGACCGTGGTCTGTGCGTTGCTGGCTGCCTTCGTCCGCGTGTGGGGTCTGGCACCTGCATCATGTATGGAACATCTATCTTTGAACTTCCCTGGGGCCGGGAACTTCTGTCATGGTTCGTGGCATGAGCAAGACGACACTGGCCGTGGTCGTTCCTTCGGCGACGTAGGATAACACCGGCGGCTGCCGAGCAGCCGTAAGGGCTGGAATTGAGTGGTGCAGTGTGTTCGCAGAAGGTCTCGGCTTCCCCGCTTTGCGGAGAAAGTACCCCTCACGAGGGAGCCTGCCCCATGCCGGGTCGCGTGAGGAAAGAAAAACCCCAACCAGACGACACATGCACTCAAATTGGAACACGCTACGTCTAGCTGCAGCCACTCTCGAGCCCTGACACTCCAGGGGGGCAGGGGATAAATGAAACGATGATGATGATTCATTAATCGTGTGCCGCCCTATTGGATCATGACGATATTATATACAGCCCTTTCCTGTTCGGGTAAATGAAACGTGTTGCCCGGAGAACAGTGCGAGCGAATGACGCCAAGTTGAAGACGATGATTCATTATTGATCACGTGAAGAAAGACGCACAAACTACATCGCAACATGCACAATCCGAGTGACTGAGTGCGGAGGTGACAGCACAGTCGATTTCAGGCGCGCAATCCCGATCCTTGCCGTTGCCGATTACATTGTTCTTCTTGGCGGTGGGGTTTGCCATTATCACGGCGGTGCACAGCCATGGCGATGGCTTGCCTCCGCAAGGCGACGTCCTGCTGCGATTGACTGACCGGAGGAGCTCATCAGCGATGGACGAGGCTCGGAACATGGCTGCGGCAGTGGTCCGCGCGTCCGCGAGAAAATGGGCAGAATTCCCAGGCGCGACCAGGCCCGACTCCGGGAACCACTCCAAAACCTCGGAATCCAAGCAAACCTACAAGCGGCTGGCTGCGAGGTTCTTCTAGTTGAAGGCGGGTCACTGCCTCGCTGGCTAACACCTTGCGCGGACGAAGAAGCAGTCTACCGCTAAGCGTTGGTGGTGCCCTTACAGGACCCAGACGCGGGAGAATCTCTTCAAGAGCTGCCTGCACTGGAAACGCCAGCAGAGAATCTTGTGGGCGGGGGAGCGGAGGGGAGTAACGGCTGGTTCTAGTTCCAAAACCTCTTCGTCGACGAGCGATGCAGCCAGGCGACCTCGGACTTCCACCCCCACCACGGGTGTGAGGACGATAGCCCCGAAGCCGGCTGAGGAAGACGCCCAGAGCGAGGCGACGGAGTGGGAAATCTGGGGCGGGATGAAAGGGAAGAGGAGTAGGAAATCGCTGTTTTTTTCGGTATTTTCTTTTGTAATTCTTTTGCTATCCCATTGGTGTGCTCTATCTCTCTCGGGACAGGTCAGGGTGGCGGGCGCAGGGGGTGCCCCGGCGGGCCGGAAGGGCAGTGGTCGCAGACGGACTGCCATCATCTACGTATATGTCGCACGTGGTTAGCGACACAAAGTGGACGTAAATGATCAAATCTGAGGATGTTGTTTCGTCTAAAAGAGAAAAGGAGAAAGTGGAAAAGTCTGCGCACACGTAAGCACTTAGGTAACGTCCACTCCTACATGACTAAGCGGAGCACTAAGCAGAACGAGTGAGATATTGCTACAAAACTAGTGGATGGAGGCCGAACCTGCCACGAGAAGGAGACCCGTCCCGCCCACATGCGCCGAGGCCCGTGCGAAAGCATTGGGTGGTGATGGAGTTGGGCTCCCTCTGGTGTCACGCACAGCAAGTATGGATATGGCCACCGAAATAACGAACTTGTGATCTACAACGTTGCCTGCCTGCAACGACGCACAACAGAAGATGTGCAATAGGCACAGCGAACCGATCGAATCAAAAATAGGGGAAGTAGAGGGCACAAAGAACAATGGGGTAGTGAAAGGTTTCGCATTAGGGGATTACAGTATTCGTGAGGGGGAGAGCAAAGGACAATCGTAACAGAGCCGATCGTAGTAGCGCGGCTAGTAAAGGTTAGATTTATGGAAATCTCCGGTGTTTAGCGCTCACCACTACAGTACCGTCAGCTTGTTTTTTTTTTTAAGAAAGACAAGTCTAGGACTCATCGTCGCTCATGGGTTCGGTCGTGGACTCGAGCTGAGACATGGGCTCGGAGGAGACGTTTCCGCCACCGTGCGGCAACTGGATCTTGGGTCCGGCCCCAAGGTAAGAACTGGAAGCAGTGGGGCCGCTCGAAGAAGGACGGTGTTGCTTGTGCGGCTGGGACGCTTCCTGGCACTGCCACCCGTGAGGTCGACGGTCCCCCAGCTCACCTTGGAGGGAGCAGTGGCGTCAACAATTGCGGCTGACATCGTCGGCGGGGGGTGCACCAGAGCCGCCGCTGCCGTCCATCGCGAGATCAATAGCCGCTCTGGTCTTGTCGTGGAGGAAGAAGCGACCGAGCTGGGGATAGGGTTGGTATTCTCAGCAACTGCGGGCGTCTCGGCGACAGAATCCTCCTCGGTGGCGGCTGTCTCTGCGACACGCCTCGCGACCTCCTCGGCTCTCCCCTCCGCTGAGGCCTCTTCCCAGGTCATTAGCGGCCAGTAGGCTGTACGAAGTCCGGCCCGATGAGGTCACTGTGGTGGGGACCCTTCTCATAGCCACACTTTGCTGCTGGGGCGTCGCCACGATCTCTTGGGAGGGGCGGGAGGGAAGCCACCACCGGCGAGGGCGCGCGTCAGCGCATCTTCTCTCTCCATTCTCGCTTTGGCGGCAGCGACCCCGTCCGCATAGGGAATTCGGGGCGCAACGTCCTTGCGCAGCGGGAGTGGGGTAACCCAACAGCCCCATCTTGAGCTCATGGCGCCCATGGCAAAGACGGCAGACGATGGACCTGGTCCGAATTCAACCGCGGCCTTGGCAGTGGTCCCCTTCCCTTTTTCCTTGTGGGGCTCTATTCTGAGTTGGCTATCGGTGGGGCGGGGATGAGTCTTCTACAAATCTTTTCGGCCGGGGATTGCGTCGGGACTGGTATCTTTCCGCGCCCTCGCCTTTCCCTTGCCTTTCCTTCCTCTGCCCCTTGGCTTCGACGCCTGTGGCGATGACGGTGGGCCCGATTCCATGGTTAATGAGATGCGGATGATGGGTGCTGAGAGGATCGAGGGTGAAGGTTGATGGGGAGATAATGACGGACCCAGAGAGGAGTGATGGAGAGTGGTGGTAGGTACAGAAGATAAGTAATAGTCGATGCACGCCATTTGCCCTTGCCCTGTGCCGCTGCACTGCTCGGCGGGCCAGGTGTTTCCGCCAGCGAGCTCAGCTGGCTCGATATCATAGGGACGAGCTAGGCAGGCATGAGAATTCCTCACCAGGAGTGCCCCGAGCGTCGCTGAGCTGAGACCCATTGACCTGGTCGGCACGGCTCCAGGTAGCGAGCCGTTAGATAGCCAGATGGACTGAGCGAGCGGTCGAGGGAGCGACCAGGGCAAGGTGGCACCAGCGGGAAAGAGAGGATAGGACAGGGGCAAGACAAGAGAAGAACCGGGCGCGAGCGGTAGCCCGAGAGAGGCAGATGGTTGCTATGTATAGCTAGGGAAGAAAACAAGTTGTTACGTAAAGAAGAAAAGAAGAAAATCGGCAACGACGGGTCTCTAGCGACGAGCAGAAATTCCAACGGCTACCAGGCCTCGCAATAGTCCGTCCTGCCCGGCAGGGCCCGGCAGTCCGTCCAGTCCTCACTGAAAAATGTCTACGGGACGGCCGTCCTTTGACTGCGAGGACTAGCGGCCGTAGTCCAGTCCCGGGCAGGCCACAGGTCAGACGGGATGGACGACTGGAGGCCTGACGGCTACCAACCGCGAAACCTTCCAGTGCTTCTCTAATTCTGAGCCCGAGTTTCTTTTGTGATTTCGCTAGCGTATTTATTCGCACCGAGCATTCCAGTTGCCTTACCTCCAGCCCGCCCGCAAGGCACTTTTCGATGTTGCCATCCTATCCTTTTTTTTCTTCTGATAGCGCTAACTAACAAATGACGTCACGTGACTGGTCACGCTCTGATTTATGGGCACCTTAACTTCTTCCCCCCTCCCCCCCCCCCACTTCGCTGTTCATCCTCTCCAATTCTAAACAAGAGAAATCGAAACACGCTCATCTCCCTAGACCACCACCTGGCCTTTTTGTGCACCATTCCATGCCCCATGCGCAACTTCACAAACCACTAGTTGTGGTAGACCCTTGGGTCTGCACATCACACCTGGATACGTCCCTCGAAATTTGTTGCACTGTTATCAGGGCCTCGATCAGAGTCCACATTCGTCAGTCGTCAGGTCGGGGAGCAATTGAAGCCTCCAAATTCCGCAAATACACCCCCGGTCTATCGAATGATACAACATCCGGACCGGATATGCCATCCGGGCAGCGACGGCCAGCAGACTCTCGGCGGATGCAAGTGCGCACATGCAGAAGTAGCCTTTTTTTTGTTAGTTTATATTCGCATGCGACCTACACAGATCATGGCGGCGTACATTTTACCCAATTTTCCTGTCCGTCGTCCGCGCGGTGGCCGCACGTTGCAAGCGCCCCTTTTCCCTTCGCCCAGGCCTGTCCCAAGAAGATGTGTAGCGCACCAAGGAGATTACAAAAGATAGGACAAATGAAATAGCTAACCCTCCCCTGCGGACGACATGAAGTCAGGCGTGGGGAGGAACAGTGGTGGTTCCTCCCCACCCAGCTCCTCAGCCCCCGCTCCCTGCTCCTCCAGCCACTCCCGCACTTCCAACTCAGACACCGCTCTCACAGCATCTTCCTCCTCGGGCAGCACCCGACTTCCCAAGTCCATAGAGGAGAGAAGGTCTAGTACCACCCGGCTGCACCTCTCGTCCGCCAGGAGGACCCGGATCTTCCACCTTAACTTCCAACTCCCAGTCTCCTTCCTCACCTCCGCCCACAGAATCTTCTGCTCGCGGCACTCCTTAAAGAGGTGGGGTCCCGGGTCTGCGCTCGGTACCGGCACCACCAGCATTGCGGGGTGGTCCGGTTCTTCGTCCAGTGGAAGTACTGCCCAGATAAGCTGTGCCCCGTCTTGAGTTGGTTGAACCGTCAGGCGAGCCGCTGGGTGCTACCGGCCACCGCGCCATCGGGCTTCTGGCTATTTGGCATACGGTACTTCGTTTTGGAGGTCCGGCCTCCAGCCAACTGGCACGCTTCCGCCCACTTCTTCTCGAATATCTCCCGCTTGAGGCTCGCGAGGGATCGCGGGAGTGGCATTGCCCGCACCTCCGACCGGCCGTCGTAGTCTAGCTCAGCCATTCCATCCCACGGATGGCGGGCTCCTCCACCGCAATCTTCGCCCACTCGTTAGCCTTCTCGTTGCCGGCGATTCCCTTGTGAGCCGGGCACCATCGGATCAAAGAAGTGGCGGTGTGGTATCATGAACTACGGACAAGAAGAATAACGACGAAGAAGTAAGTCACGCCATTCTATCTGAAAGCGGGGCGGACCGGCTATTTAAGAACTACCCAATGCCCAGCCCTCTACTGGCTCGCGAAATCGCCGGCATCCGGCGACGTGAATGTGAGTAATCCGTCAACTTGCCATTGTAAGCCCTCCGGCAAACACACTGCGCGAGCCCGTATTAAACAATCCCAACCAGTCTAGACCCGGCTAAGGATGACATGCAGTCGGTCGAGACGATGGTGCTCGGACGACCTGGCAATGCTGAGGAATGAGGCAGGAGTGCAGCGCCGAAGGCCAGCTGACATCGGGTGCGTCCAAGAAGCGAGTCGCAGCCTCAGGAGACCAGGTTCCGGGAAGTGGAAGAGCCGGTTGAGGAACCGGGACCTCCTAGCGGATAGACGGTGCTGAACTTCCTCTCTGCCACAAATGTTAGGAGGCGAGTACCGGCTGACGAGGGTATGGTGAGCGGGATGCTGGGAGTGGAGCTGAAGGATAGGGAAGGGGAGCAGAGGGTGGAAGCCGCGGATCCGGGCGCCGAGGGTGAGCCACCACTGCCCACTCCCACGCCGGGCCCCACGGCATCCGCAGGAGAGGATGAGGGGCACGGGCTGTGTTACCATTTGTTTCCTTCCTTTGCCTCTCACTCTCGCCTCTATCTCTTTTCCCTTTTCATCGCCTTGGTGTGCACCATATCGACTTGGAACGGGCCTGGGCGGAGTGCAAAGGGGAGACAGACTGCAACTTGCCGCCAACGCGCGGACAGCGGACAGGAAACGGGCTCGCCATGATGTAGGGAGTCGCATGTGAGTAATGAATAATTAATAAAAAAAGACGTGTAGTCTGGCCGGCGACAGGTTAAACTCATCTGGGGAAGGGATTTTGCCGAGGAATGCGGTCGTCGTGGCGGCCTTTTCAACGGAGACGATGCTGAAACTGGCGGATTTGGGGTGGGATAGGAAAGGGAACGTTTATTCCAGTGTCCTTGAGCGTTCCTCAGGAGCATCCCGTAGTACGGCGGAGATACGCGGCTTAGGCGTTAGGGGCGGCGGCGGCCGGTAGATGCGGTGCGGCGAGACAGTAACAGATGCTTTCGCCCACTCCTTCGCTATCAGCAGGACCAAGTGCGTGCGCTCACTACCAACAGTCATTTCTTTAATGAGTATGGATCTTTTCCACAGTGAAGGGTTCCTGACGGTGATGATATCCATATGCCCGGGGGCAGTCGTTGGGGGACCGCCGCCTACCCCGCCTAGAGGAGGCGGCGAAGGTCGGACCTTCGTCCTTGCCGCCATCTTCAGCAGGTCTCATGCGAGCAACAAAGGGGAATTTAATAAAAAATAACACGTCATTCGGTCGGTTGCCGGGAGGTTCGCTCGCACCGATCGGCGGTGCATTCTCACGGCGGATCGTTTTGATGCGTGGCTTGCGGCTTGTCCGGTAGCTTGCCCCGCAGCAGGAAGACAAGGTGAGTGGGATGGTCACGAAATCCGTGGGGTTGTCTTACGCGAGTGGTCTTGTGGGAATATAGAGATCGGTAGAGACGAAGATAGTGAACTGATTTATTGATCCAACGTCGAATGAAAACGTTCTCTCTATATACAACGCGCCTGAGGGACTCGCCAAGGGGAAAGGACGGAAGACTGTCTCTCGAGCCGGTGCTCGGAGACTAAGTCTGCTGTCATCTCCGGACATGTTGCCCCTGGTCCGTCATCTCCGGACGCCCATTATTCTGGCACTTCCCCTCGTACGGAAGATGCAAAGGAACGCAGGAGAGAAGGAGAAAACGAAACCGCCAGTATAGCAACAAACAGTTGTAGAGAAAAGAAACAAAAACAGTGAAACCCAGTATCCTCGGATGCCTCGTGAAAACTCATAACCGTGTAAAAATCCTCATGGGAAAACCACGGACATAGAAGAAAGAGTGCATCCACCAAAGAAAGAAAGGAGAGGGAAAGAAACCTGTTTAACCACCTGCACGTGCTTCACCGGAAGCTTCCTCTGGATACCAGGCCGATTCGAAGGCCGATCCGTTGGATAATCTGTCCATTTGTCAGCATTGAGAGTACACAGCAGCTCCGGCATGGGGCGCCACAGCAGCTCCGGCATCACCGAGCGCGCACAGCAGTTCCATGAACATTGAGCGCGGACGGCGGCTCCGGTATGGGGTGCCGCAGCAGCTCCAACATCACCGAGCGCGTACAGCAGCTCCGTCAGCATCGAGCGCGGACAGCAGCTCCATCAACATCAAGCGCGGACAGCAGCTCCGGTATGGGGCGCCACAGCAGCTCCAGCATCACCAAGCGCGCACACATCTCCGCCCAAACATTTTGGGGCTCAGAAGACATACCTGCCATTGGCTATAAGCCGTCGACCACAACCTCACTCGGGCAGTCCCCGAACTTCACCTGGGCAGTTTGTACGGAGGGTCGCTGAGAGCTTCTTTCTTCTTTGAGCCTCTCTGCCTCTTGCTTCACCTGGCAGTCACTTTCCTTGTGTCCTTCTGGTGTGCAGTAAAAGCATCGTAGCTGTGAATTGCTAGGCCTTCTGTATGGCTTTCGATTGCCGTAACCACCGTAGCCCCGTCGCTTGCCGTGCTGAGTTCTTGCTGCGAGTGCTTGACGGGTAGTGCCGGCGATGTTGAGGTTTGAACCAACTTGGTCGTTCCTCCGTGCGAGCGATGTCTCTTCCTCGATAAGGGCTACAGTAACAGCATCCACGGTAT
>Ga0307508_10004046_pt1 | contig 14507 bp, 17 predicted proteins | sample 9_EM_MG_FD_203089 | JGI IMG/M metagenome (GOLD analysis project Ga0307508, IMG submission 203089) | Populus trichocarpa ectomycorrhiza microbial communities from riparian zone in the Pacific Northwest, United States - 9_EM | ecosystem: Host-associated > Plants > Roots > Unclassified | place... | reverse complement strand
GCTGCACGGCATCCGAGAGGGTCTGAGACGACTTCTGAAGACATTGGAGAGAGTGGGTGGCCATGAATTTCTCATCAGATATGTTCTCTTTGTCTTTGCCCTTTGAAGTCTCCAGATTTGGCGGAGGGTTGATGCTGAGACGCTCGGTGATCTCAGATGCGAGATCGCCAACTGAGATAGGCGCGGGATGTGGTGTCGCATTAGTGCGTTCGGCGTCCTCAGAAATTTGCCTCACGAGACGAGAAGCCTTGGATCTTCGTGTCGGCGAGCCCGTCAGCTTCATATCGGCCACCCCATGGGAAATCGCGTCAATATCTCTGGTGAGAGTCTTTTTCGATGATACAGTGCCCCGCGAACGTGAAGAAGGTTGAGTTGCCACGGCTGACGACGTGGCCACAGTCACCCTGGTGTCATGCCTAGGGGCTTTTTGCGATCGAGAGCGCGTATGTGACACCGAAGCTCCATTTTTACTAGAAGATGCGCGAGATGTCGCGTTTGCGGGCATGCTGTCAACCTCCAAGATGTTGTTGCTCGTGTTGTTCGACGCAAGATCGGGCAAAGCCACCACAACAATAGTACCTGGAATCTCTCTCACCATCCTCATTCACCACCGCGTCACGCCGCCATTATACCTCTCCCAATGAAAAGTGACCTTATAGCCAGTCTCACTCATGCAAATCTTCGCATAGAAACAGCTGCAGACGCTTTGGCCGTCATGTTTCTTGTGGAATGTGGCGTCCTTCCCCCGGCTGTTACTGATGGGGGTATTTCACTTGAGCTTGGTTGCCATCTCGGTCACGGAAATGTGCTCGTATTTCTAGATAAAAATGACCGATCTACCACATTAGTATGTCTTTTTACTATCAGTGGTCGGTGTCATCCTTATTATATATGTCTAAGGAGTTGCATGATCGGAGGAGATGGCAGCCACCTCTTAGAATGAGGGTAAGAGACCTATTTTCTGTGATTTGGACGGATGCCAACCCTCGATTGTCTCTAGGGGCTCTACATATATCGCGATTGCGACGAGTCCTCGAAGTTATGCCGCATGGTTCTTACTGCGAGAAAAAACACAATTATTGACGATTGCGGGATGAGCTGGCATTTAGGTGTGTCTGCCCTCAGCAGCATTCGTCCGCTCTCATGAATGGTTTCAATTTCAGTGGCGTATTTGGACTGCAGCACTCTTGCGGCTGAATTACCGACCATTAGTTCCATTCGCCGTTTTGTGCAGTGCGTTTCCCTTATGCCACATGGCTACTTTATTCCAGAATTCGGACGGCTCGCTATGGATCCACCTCCCCCTATGCAACGTGTTGAATGGAACGCAGTTGCATTCTCTCTCCCTCCTATGCAATCACAACAAACCGAATGTACGGTGTCCCAACAGTGGTATTGTACAGTCCTGATTCATGTATTTTCTAGGGACCCGAGACATGCTTCCAGCTTCTGACATTGACGTCCAGAACGAAGCCAGAGTGCTGTCGACAGAATTTTTCCAGGAGACAGCAGCCACTCGCCTTGCTAACAGAAGTGTCGAGGCAATATTTACCCAACGTTCCGTCACTCCAAAGAGTCCAGGAACTACTGGACCGGCGAAAACAATCCCGGAACCGCCACCTGACCCAGCAAGCATCATCACGTTTCCCGATTTCCAAAGAGTATTTCTCCGATATTTGCCAAAATGGAATATGATTAATGCAGAGTCACAGCTTGTGCAACAATCACCAATCTTCAAGCTGCACCTGAAGCGGTATAAGAGACTAGCCGCGCTTTCTGGTGACGTCCTTCTGCAGGATTGCCTCCACGACATTCTCTCAAGCATACAAAGTCTCACCCTTCGTGCCAATAACAGTTCGGACAATATTGCTCAGCCAAACGTCATATTCAGGCGCATAGTGGAAAGCGGCTGTGATGTCCAAGCGCCGACTTCAGTCCTATTCGAGTGTGGCACTGAGCGTGACTACGATAGTTATGACTGGCGCCACGCCATTTTGTTCTTCCAATGTGGTGGTCAAGATGGAACAGGTCCACACGCGACGGACTTCGAACAACAGGCCGCGGCATCGAAATCGCATACGCTCGGACGGCGTGGATCTACCAAGCCTGCTGCGGAACTGTTCTCCGCATTTTGCACACTACAAGGGCCGCAGGATTCTTCTGCGCAGACTGGTGCCTCAAGTGCCAGAATTAAGGAGCTTCGCCTAGGTTTGCATCGCTGTGCTTCAGAAATTTTGCACTTCAACCCTATGCGTAAGTCCGCACTTGGGGTTGCGGTCTCGGGTATGTCTGCCTACTTCGGCTATTTTGATCACGCAGGGGCCATCTTCGCCAGCCCCATCCACGTCGAGGATGACGCAGGAGTGTTCATCAATGCTATTCTCAGTGCATGCTCTGCGGGAGGGCGTCGCTACTTCACAAATCCCCCTTGTCCCGATTTCGTGTATAATCCGGTTACGTTGCATTCGTCGAGGCTCTTTGATCACCTCAACGACACCCTTACCATCACTGGTAGTATATCTTCTCCCAGCGAGGAAGATTCACGACCCTTCCACTTGTTCTCGACTCGATGTGTACCAAAGTCTGGTGTGGGACACACGTCCCCCGCTGATGCGATGTTGGACGTGAGGTGGGTCCCATGCTCCGACGCTGGCGCTACCAACATGCTAGATATTTCGCGACTCACGGAAAGCAGGGGCATAGCTCACATAGCCCGTGTGCACGCTTCAGCAACAGCCTGCAAGCTATCTCAGTGTGAACGAGCAGAGCTGGGGCTATCCCCATCGTTGGACCTTGTATTCAGGATCACTTTATTTAGCCCGCCTTGCGTGCCCCTGCACGTCGTGTCGAATCAGCAACATTTCAAACGGGCTTTTGTTTCCCTGTTTAAAGGTAGGCTTAGTAAATGGATGTTCAGAATGCACACTGAGAATAGTGTCAGCGCACTACGAAACCTACCGCCAGATTGGCCTGCTCCATCGCGATATCAGTCCCCGTAACCTCATGGTCAGCCGTGACGACCCGGATTATGGCGTTCTTAATGGATTCCATTCTGTATCCAACACAACAGCGGCCCAATCTCCGCTAAAGGCCTGTGCTCAGGCCTTTTTAGCGGTGGACCTGCTGAGAAACGATGAACGGCCAGCGGTATTTTGGTACCGTCACGATCTTGAGTCGTTTTTGTACGTCCTAGCATGGATGGCATACCGTCCCCAGGATGAGCGAACTGTCCATCCGCTGAGTGGATGGTGGCGACAGGGTTATGCAGCGAGCCGCGATCTCAAATTGCAATTCCTGAAAGGGCACTTCCCTCCTGATGATATAAGCTCGCCTATCGTGCCGCTTCATTGGATCACCGGTATAAGGGGGTTATTCAGAAATGGTTATGGGACCCTCGAAGAATCCGGTTTGGATCGCGGAGGCAGTATTGGCTTCGATGAGGAAACTCTCAGAGGGCATGTTACTTATGAGAGGTTCCTGCAAATCATATCAACGTAGCTTACATTGCCCCTCTTTACCGTCTGTAATTCTGCACTTTGCGAATTGCGTCCCTCGTGAGAAGGAGTCTGTTGTTTGGGACGAAGAGAAGCATTGTACAGAATGCCTGACTTTGAGGATTCCTTGCTTGATAAAGGTCTCCTGCCATTTGCTGAACTTGTGTCAGAGGAGAACCGTCTGATCTATGGTCCCCTCGCCCTCAGTACTGCGGCAAAGGTGATGAAGTCACATGCCAGCCGCTTTCATGTCGACTCATTATCGTGTGCTGTACCGGTAGGAAGGAAAGGTACAGGCAATCGAGTCCTTTGTATTCATCCACTTATCGACCATCTGCATATCTACGAATTTTCGTGTTAGGCGCACACTCTGCTTGCGGATCAATTCTTCTCTCCCTCCTTACTGCTCGCCGAACGGATTGAAAGAGGACTTCTTGATTTTTCCGCGTCTGGTATGGCATTTAACGCGCTTCTGGGTCCCTCGCCCTCATGCGTGCAGACTGTGGGTCATTTTCAGTCCTTGAACTCGGCGCCGGAGCCGCATTACCATCACTTCTCGCAGCGACTTGCGAGAATGCTCCTTCAGTAGTCACTATTACAGACTACTCTGATGATACAATAATGAAAAACCTGCAAGAGAACATTGTCCGCAATCACCACGTGGTCTCATCGAATTGTCGCATTCACTGCTTGCCATATATATGGGGAGAACTACCTGGCCCACTGCTGTACGTGCTCCCTAACACTTAAGATTTATGCAGAAGTAAACGAATGGTCGAAATAGCGAGCTTCTTCGCGAGTACAACGGCGCGGCAGGATACGATGTCCTGCTCTTGTCGGATTTGCTCTACTTCGATGCATCCCACAACGAACTAATCCAATCGATCACTCTTCTACTCTCGCGTCGTCCGAAATCCCGCGCGTTTGTGGCGGCGGGTACATACACCCATACCACAGTTTGTGATAATTTCTTTCGTCTTGCCGCACTGGCCGGCTTTGAATACCAAGAGCAGACGCATAAAGGCGACTCTCCAAAAGAATTAGATTGGTGTGGTAGTTTACCAGTTGTTGGGCTTACACGCGACGAGTTGTCCGCTCGGAAGGGCCAAGTGCGGTGGTGGAGTTTGTGGTGGAGCAAAGGAAAGCTAGAGATGTAGGAGCTGCGAGGACAGCGCAAACCTGCGCTGCAGATGAATACTACAAATTACATGGGGTTCATTTTGTAGGCCATGGACATGCGACGCAGATGGTGTTGTAGTGAGTCAAGGTCAATATCGGATCGCAGGTAGCGGTTCTGCTCGAATCGAGGATAAGTCCATTGAAGCGTCCTTTTCTGCGTCAATCTCTCCGATTAATAATCTATGAGCAGCGCGGTGCCGTCGGTTTCGCAGGTTAGTTCAGACAGTGTGCGAGGCAGTCGATGGCGCAGTGTCGAAAATCAACCACAAACGCCCACCTCCAGCATGCCGCACTCACATCATATCTCCTTTTATTAGGTACAGACCGAGTGGAACTTCTTCGACCCCTTCCTCGAGGCTGTAGACACGCTCCGTCGAGTTGGACAAAACAACATTCGACCTTTGATCAAAACCGGCTAAAGTGCCCTGAAATCGGCGTATATTAGTCGATCTCATATTATAGAAGATTACTGACAGCATACGACGATTGTTCGCCCATCCTGAAGGACCATTAACACCCGTTCTATCCAGATAAATAAGAACTCCCGAGTACTATTACACGCGTAGGGATGAACTCACTGTCCACATATCCGGCCAGACTGGACATGGTCGCGCTTCAAGGCGGAGAACGCGTGCTTGCTGCTTGCTGGAAGCGCCGGCTCGCAATAAATGGCAAGTCCCGGCGCCCGAGCTTTTCATTCTCGCCGTCCATACAGAGCCACAGTGAAAATTTTCAAGTTCGCTTGGACATAGTACTTGCTGGGGCTGGTAAACATTTCGGCTAGACTCAACTCTACCTCCTAGTTTGAAGCTCTTGCTACGCAACGCTACGTACATCTGCTATAAAATGCGAGGCACATTACGCCAACAATGCATACATCGTTTGCGACATTTCCAGCACTGTGCGCCTGTATAACGCCATTGAATGCGTCGTAAGAACCTCGAGTGGTGCATGTACGCCTCCCTCCGCTTGCCGCACACGTGATTTGTGAGCAGGTACCAGCATCGGTGAGACGGCACAATATTAATCATATTTCGACCAAAAGTTCGAGCCGTAGATCTTTGCACGCGTAGCCTGATCGGCGCTGAAACTCGAAGAGCCCAGGAAATGCAGGCGAGCATGATGCGCCGACTCCAAAATTATAATAATACTTCGAGCATACTGGTGGACTACGTCATTGGTATACAGAAGCTGGACGCTGCTGCAAGTTGATGGCGCTCTCGCTCCGAGAACAGTACCACCCAGTGCTTTGGAGTCGTAGTATCTTTCCAAAACTCTGCCTTACATGAAATTTTGCTTTCAACACTGTTTTTAATCGCTCGAAATTAATATTATGACGGCTTGAATCGCGTGGATCCGCCCTGAAGGCGAGGCCACCGCGACACCACATGAGAACCGAGGCCACATCCGTGGGAGAGCCTCGGAGCAAACAGAGTGCAACGCGTATACATCGTGGCGTCGCTCTCGCAGCTATGTTGGACACTAATGAAGATGAAGCATCACACTCTGCCCATGTTCATTCTGCTAGTCGATACCCAAACCTCTGCACATCTGTCACGCTCCCCCACTCGTACCGCCGTCAAGCGAGGTGCGTTGACCGTTACGCGACTGTCGTGTTGCCGTGTATCACATCTCACAACAAACGACAGCGGTGATATAGATTGTCTCCGGTAAGGTCATTTGGGCTACTCACCGAACTTGTCTAAGGCTCAGGTCGTGTTTTTGTTAGGGTTCTTCGCGACAGTGAATACTCAGTGACCCACCAAAGGCAAATTTTGACTCTCTTTGTGCACAGCTTTCGGGAAAACGGACTACAAAGGGAAGCAGAAAGAAATTGTGGAGGCTGGGATCCAAGGCGCGGACATCTTCGTAAGTGCACCCACGGGTATGGGGAAGGTGAGGCATTTATTGTGGAACAGTGGTGCCAGTGTGTCCCTTACTTATTACTCGGTTACTCTGTGAAAGAGTCTTTGCTTCCAAATTCCAGCAGTTTCCGACCCAGTATGTAGACTTAAAGAGCGCAGTATGCAGTCGTACACTTATATTTGATGCTTTGTAGGACGCCGGAATCACGATTGTCGTATCTCCACTGTTGGCCCTCATGAAGGATCAGGTCTCAAGACTGAAAGATTGTCGCGTCTCAGCTATAGCTTGGACGTCGGAAACAAATTCAATTGACCGTGAAGAGGTCAGTCTTCTCTCTTCAATGGCAACTGCAGAATTCATAAACAATTCTCTAGATCATCCAAGAACTGTGCTCGGGAAGACCTCGATGTCGCCTGCTCTACAGTAGGTTTGCGCGTGTCTTACCAGGGACCATGTCATTATTGACAAGTGATCCCACAGTCACTCCGGAGAAACTCATGACGAAGGAAATCACTGAGATGCTCAAGCATTTGTGCAAGGATGCGCAATTAAATCGGCTTGTCGTCGATGAGGTTCTGTCACCCGTTAATTGGATGCAGAAAGGTGAAAACTTACCTTTATTCTTGTTAGGCCCACTGCATATCGGTTCGTTTCGATCCGCCCGATACCGAAATCACATAAGAATCTCCCTGACTCTCAATGCCCCTAGGAATGGGGCCATGATTTCAGGGAAGAGTACCGTATGCTTGGCCGCTTTCGCGATCGTTTCCCGGATGTTCCCATCACGGCCCTGACTGCGAGTGCGACACCGGCGTATGTGTTTCGCACGGATCACTTCTCGGTTGATTCTGATTTGCGATCCAATGACAGTGTGCAGCAGGACATCATATCAAGTCTGAAGTTCAGCCCAAAACATCTGTTTTCTGTGGTCCATCCATTTAACCGAGAAAATCTTTTCTATGAAGTTTGCTTTTGACTTCATGCACTGCTTTGCACCCTACTGACGTGGGCTGGTGTGATAACCGTTTCAGATTCGCCACCTTCCTTTTTCCGAACAGTTGAAGCAATTCGAGCTTATACACGACTACATCAGAAGGCTCTCAAATCGTCGAGGTTGCCCGTCGAGTGGAATAATCTATGCTCGGACGCGTGCCACTTGCGACGAGCTCTCGCAATATCTCCGCAACCATGGCGTTGCTGCACGACCATATCACCGTGGAATTCCTGGCTCAAAATTGAACTCAACGCTGAAAGAGTGGCTCGATGGGTCAGTGTGCGAAGTCGTTTGCTGTACAGTAGCATTTGGATTAGGCATTGATAAGGGTGACGTACGGTACATTTCCGTGGCATTTGGAGTGATCGCCGTGCCTTTACCGATGGACCAATGATAGATACGTCATTCATTATGACCTTCCCAAGTCATTTGAAGGTGGGGACTGCATCGTGACACGTAGACACCACTGCTGACAGGATTGACTAGGATACTACCAGGAGACAGGTATTTGCGCTGCTCATTTAGACTGTTTCTCCTGTTGACACTCTTTAGGTCGTGCTGGCCGAGACGGATTAGTACGTTAACAAACAATATGCAGTGCTTACCCGAAGCTGAATCATCAATACAGCCATCAAAATGCATCATGTATTATTGTAATGTCTGTCTTTGCAGCGGCAGACCAACACCGCCTCACCTTGATTGAACCTAGCCCGGGAAGATGCTGTCAGAGTCAAACATCTTGTCAGGAAGTCTCGCGAAGCACGTATATCTCGCACTGGCGTGGAGCCCTCGCAACGGGCGACAAGTAGTATCGAAGAGGTGTTTACAACTTTTTGACATATAGAGAACAAATTATTCAGGCTACATCAGTTGATTGCCTTTGCAGAATGTGCAACCACATGCCGTCACATTGTGCGTTTCCTTATCGCTCTCCTTTTAATCTATTAACACAGCATACTGCAGCTAATTTGCCGATATTTCGGAGAAGTCATTGACGAGCGGAATGAAACCCTACGGCGTGCGTATTGTGAAGGCATGTGTGATGTACGTGGAAGATTTAGCAAGCGGCACACGCATTTGTCTGATTGCTGTGTACCGCTGCCACCCCCGCAGGTCTGCAAGAACCCAGAAAAGGTGAAGCAGCGCAAGATGGAGCTTTCCGATGCGGACGCCGTAATTTCAAGGCTACCCAGACTTCAGAATCAACCGGATTCCGAGCCGAGAGGCCATGACAATGAAGCAAGGATTACTCGTGGGCATCTCGCAGCGCAGCTCCCCGAACCCGGCCGCCCCTCGGTGCTTCAAGCTGAAGGGCATCCTTCAAGGCGTGCGGCGTCCGATTCAGTGCTACAAGAACGATACAACTCGACATCATTGGCATTCGAGAAAGATTTCTCGTTGTGGCCGCGCAAACGAAAAAGTAGCGCAACAGACCCTTTTGGGCGCAAGCAATATGATGGGCCTATTTTAAGGAACGGACCAATTGAAGACCCCACACTGATGGCATACCCAGTTGTTCGTCGTTCTGGAACGATGGACGAGCAAAGTGCCCATGTCAACGATCAAAATTCTGCCGACTCAATGCCGTTAGCAAAGAAGCGCAAGGATGTCATGCAGAGCCCTGCCATGGTGGTGCCATCTGGCAAGAGGGTGAGCTCCCGTGCCACATTCAAAACTCCTTTTAGGAAGGGGTTCGACCCCCTTGCACCGCCTCTTCGCGTGCAGCCGCAACTGACGGCAGGGGGAACTCATGATGGTGATGGGAATGATACCAATGGACCATGCACAGCTTCAGCTTCCGAGTTGTCAGACTCAGACTCAGAAGTAGAAGGTCAGTCAAGGGGTACATCAAGATGTGGCGTCTTGCTGAAATTGCGATTGTCAGACGTTGAATTCCACGCCACGCCTGTGCTCTCGCCTGAAGTTGAGGAGTTATTAAAGAATCTCCCAGAAGTTGATGCAAGCTATTCGGAGAAAATCCCACTTGAAGAACGCAACAAAGGCCTCAAGGACGTCATCCAAGCACTCAGAAAGGCGTTCCTGGATTATGAAAATCGCGAATCACTTTGGGAAATACTTGGCGTCAACGGATACAACATTGCGTTTTCCGACCTTAAACGGTACAAAAGTTTCTGATCCCCGAGCGGCACGTCAATAATTTGTACCTTGATCCCGCAGCGCTCGTGCGATCGTTGGGTGTTCATTGCGGCTCGAATGCAACGCGATGACATATTCCGCTAGGCGAGAAAGGTATTCACAGAATCTTCGGGCGCGCGTGAAGGCTGTGCACACATATTGTCAATCTCCTGATGACGAGAGTGAACTCGTTCAAGAAGTGCGGAAGGAAATGCGAAGAGCTTGCGAAGCAATGAAATAGTTGGCGATCTACTATCAGTACCATTAGATTTGCTCGGCTCCCATTTGACGGGATTGTTTTTGGTAAATTTCACATGCGCCGTGCTTGTATTCAAAAACATGAATTTGTGGTCTGATTTTGTGTTCTTGGCATTAACCCGATTTAGTCGAGGGTCCACACTGTGGACGACGCTGGGTGGTCCGACAGCTCGCTAAAAGCTTTCCCAGAAGGCAAGGTAGCTTCTATTGTTATTGGGAAAAAACGAAGGTGGCATAAGTGGCATGTGTTGGCATAGTATGGGGGCATAGAAGATACGTAAAAGTTATTAGACGTAAAATATGAAACGAAAAATAAAAGAAAAGCACAGGAAAGAAACGAAGTTCACTAGTAATACAAACTAACGCAAGCAGAGAAGTGACGTGTGGTCGTGGACATCAAACAAATTCTCCCCTATGAGATCTTCCTCGTTTGTGAATGCGCGGTGTCATAGTGTCATTGCACAGCAACGTCGGTGGAATGAGGTAAGGACCATGCGCCAGGGGTTGCTGTTGTTGTCGGTTCGCCTGCATACGCTCGCGCCCAGCGCTCCATCAGTAAATTGCCAATTGTAGACCCATTCCCGCTTTCAGAGGGAGCGGCGGCTCGACCCCAAGGACCGTCATACCGCGGTTTCCGCGGGGCGGCACTCGAAAAGGGTACAGCACGAGCTTGCTTCGGTATCGTGCCAGTAGAAGTGGCCAGGATGTGCGCGCTTGCCTCCCGAGCCGGTGTCGGAGGGCCCACTGTTGTCGGTGTGCTGGACGAGGATGAGGAGGGGGCATTATCACATTCAACATCCTCTTTGGTGATAGTGGTTTCGCTGTTACTTCCTCCTCCGCTTCCACCATTTTCACTTTCACTTTCACTGCCTGATCCCGACCCAAACCCAGAATCGGCAACGCTGTCGATAACGGTCCCTTGCAAGACTTGGTCTACGTGAGACCAGTCATCAAGTAACCTGTCTAACGTCGTCTTGCGTTGAAAATCGGCCCCAGGTACGGTGTCTGGCCGTCGCGATTCTGTCAAGATCACAAAAAGGGATGCGCGCCGCGAAGGCGGAACGCCAGTCAGTGGTGCAGACTGTTGCGACCAAATTGTCGCCGGCGACATGAATGATGATAATTCGGAGCCGGCTAAGGATTTCTTGGTTGATTTTCGGGAGGAAGTGGAACCAGGGACTACGCCCGGAGCTGGAACAGCTGGCGGTGCCTGTACGACAGTATTGGAGACATGGGAGGGAATAACTGGAAGTGGGCGGGCAGAATGTTTGCTTGTTTGTTTCACGCTAATGTTTGAGTGTGTCGAAGTACCATGTTCTGGAGAGTGCGAGGATCGTTCGGAATGCCGGGACGTGGGGGGCGTCTTCCGGGAGGAAGGTTTAGGTGTCTTCGTCGGCACAGAAGTTATCTGCACCTCAGCCCGCATTTTAGGGACAGCAGAGAGATCAGAAGTAATTATTGGATGGAGGTAGGGCTTAGGTCTTGGAAGAGTCACTGCCGGCGATGACGCGAGAGAGGCGCGGTAGAGTTCATTGTGCATTCGGGATGTCGAGGGCCCCGCATGACTGTCTGAAGGTATATTTGCTGGCGCGGAAGCTCTTCGGGGACCTCTTTGGTTGACCTTCATCTTCGCCAAAGGCGTGTCAGGGCTTCCCGGCGCACGACGAATGTGGGCTCTCCGACGTAGAGTCGACCTATCGCCCATAACTACCGGGGCGTCCTCATAAGAGGGATACCACGGGGACATGCTGTCGGCCCTGTACCCTATTTGTGGAGCGTCGTCGTCGGCGGAAGCGTAGAGGAACTGTTCCAAAGCCGTTCCGGAAGGTGATTGCAACGAGATAGGGCGCGCTGCTATTGCGCTGTGGTGCTGAAACCTTGGGAATGTCTGGAATGGTTAAGAATTAAGGAGTGGTAACAGCACTGAATGAGCATGCTTCGTACGTAGTGTTGTATCATGGTGCAATATTAATGCCCGCGGCTGCGGCCAATGTTCTAACCGCGGGCGAAAGGCACTTTGGCGACGTGTTGGATGTTGGCGGTAGATGGATTGAGGTGAAAGGAGGGCATTACATTTAGGCTGCTTATGACATCCGTCTGTGCGGTTGTATAACGTTTATGGGGCTGTACGTACAGATAATTAGATGATGGCATTACCTAGAAAGGCCCGCCCAGCCCCCCGGCCTGAGCATCGCCCACATCACCGTTTCGCATATCAAGCTTCCCAATTATCTGGTTTCTGTTGCGCATGTCGGTCAATTGGATGCGTTGGTGTTTGTTTGGCCGCTTCTTCGACGCCAGCGGAGTCAGCCATATATATAGTTCTCATAGTTCTCTTCTTCTCCACAGTGTGGTACCATGGCGTCTTTTGCGCGAGCCTTGGTTAGAGCCACTCGCAGCGACTCTACTGTGCGTACTGAGATAGAATTCGCGTCGAACGTCGGGCCCCCTTTATCTCTCGGTATAGCAGCCTTGACCGCGGTCCTCTTCTCGTTTACGTATATGGACCCTGTCATTAAAAAAACAACTGCGGCAGGGAATATGCTGCGCATGGGGTTGGGCCTCGTTTCTATCTATGGAGCCTATGATTTTGGGTTTGGGTACTATAAAGTCTACGATGAAAGAATATCGCGACAGGTATGTTATTTCTGACTGATATTACCGGAATTTCCAAAGCTTGCTTTAGGTTTATAGTGGAATTTCCACGATTTCTCTATACCTCATAATGCGTGCTATAGATGCGTCCTTCATGACCTTTGTCTTCAAAGACGGGCCACCACGATGGGTCTCGACGACCTCGAACAAAGTTTTCCCAATGCCTACAACGTTCGGAGGTCGAGTCGCCTATTCTTTGGATCTCCTTACATCCATGAGAGGTCCAAGCTGGTTCTCTGACCGTCGTTGGGATTTTACTCCGTCCACCATTATTTCCCAGCAAGCTCGTCTATCACGAACATCTCGATGGCGATTTGTGGGGACGCAACTCAATTGGTTGATATTGTACCGTATTCTCGCTGATATCGTCGACACAGGCGTAAAACTCATCGACTTTGACCCTGCATCAATGTATCCTGTGAGCCGTGACCTTCCGGTTTACCAGCAAATACTTTGCTCTATTGGCATCGGCTTATGGATTCACTTGGCCATCGCTGCCGAACACACCCTGATGTCCTTGATACACGTGGGTTTCCTTGGGGTCAGCAAGCCAGAGTCGTGGCCCCCGATGTTCGACCACCCGTTCCTTTGTTCATCAGTGCCTGATTTCTGGGGCAAACGGTGGCATTACATGTTCCGTAGGACGTTCGACCGACTGCTTGCGCCACTTCTGCCCGCGCCTCCCAAAAAAACATCCCATAAGGAGGGCAACCACCCCACGACACCGGACAACACGGTGAAAGGACAGCAGAGTGCGACACTCGCACGCGCTGGGGGTGCTTTCGTTCTCACCACAATGCTACATTTGATCGTCATACATCGCATTGTCCCGAGTCCCACACATCCCTACGCGGCATTTTGGGACCCCTCCGTTATGTTATTCTTCCTTGCGCAACCCTTGGGCATGGCGCTGGATGGAATCCTGTGCAGCCGATTGCAAGCGAGCGGTGTGGGGAAAAGTGGAGTCGCTATAGCGAGACGGGCATTCGCAGTGGGTTGGCTATTGTGGACAGCACGCTGGTGGGCCGACGCCTGGGTGAGAAAGGGTCTTTGGTATAAAACGGAGCGGTTCATCCAGTGGAGTCCAGTTCGGGGGTTGCTGTGGGGTGATTGGTTCGCTCAAGAAGCATTCCGGTGACCAATGGTTTGGATTATGTGAAGGTGCGACCGGGTTTGGGGGATTATTCTCCTCTTGGATATCGCGTTATTAGAGATTCGAGTATAGATAAAACGCAGGAAAGATGGGCATCAATGCTTTATGGCACGATAGCACAGCATCCCCCCGCGGTGGTGTGATAGAGACTGTTGCCCCCTCGGCCATGACCGCCATCCATGTCCATACGTCTTTTCCAAATCCCTACAGCGGCGTCGGTCTCCGGCTCGTTTCTACCGCCATCACCGTCTTCGTCCGACACCCGTCCGATGATAGCAAGCCCATTTCGGGCTTCCTTGGCTTTAAGACCTTGAACATACTCTGACCACTAATAACTGAGCGCAGCACCGTGGCACACAGCATGGCAAGAGAACTATGATCCTGTCTCACATGGGATCCAGAAGCCAGGTGGTTCGGCGGGTGTGGTGCTTCTGATTCAGAATCCTAAGTTCTCAAACAAATCGTAATAGCACTAATAGTAGAGTAGTATAATTCAGCAGTGACTCTGACAACCTCTAATACTTGAACACGAGGACTTCATTGATGACCTTCGTGACTTCGTCTCGTGTGCGAGATCTTTTTCTATATACTGCCACTCGTTCGCATCGAAGCCTTCGCGGCCAGGCGGGAACAACTATCTAGACCACCACACACTGCTGTAGACCGAGGCTGATGCAACAGAGTGTGCTCAACCTTTGCCCTGATGTGACTAACACCAATCACTGACCTGCAGTCAACAATGAAGCAACGGAGGCACTAGGAGAACCGGCGT
>Ga0307508_10004045_pt1 | contig 14508 bp, 20 predicted proteins | sample 9_EM_MG_FD_203089 | JGI IMG/M metagenome (GOLD analysis project Ga0307508, IMG submission 203089) | Populus trichocarpa ectomycorrhiza microbial communities from riparian zone in the Pacific Northwest, United States - 9_EM | ecosystem: Host-associated > Plants > Roots > Unclassified | place... | reverse complement strand
ATGTTTACTTTCAGATGATCGTCCAACTCTGCGCCTCCCACCGCGTGGAGCGCCGGAGCGCCGTCTGCAGGTGGAGCAATCAGACCAGGAGGGGGTTGAAAGGCCTTCGCACTAGGCATCCCGTGCTCCATGCCCGAGAAATAGGCAGCCCATGAGGCATGGACCGACTGAGGATCCTGCCTCCAATGCCTGTACATTTCCTCAGCATAGTAAGCGTTCGTGCCATTCGCAAACGGGTCGTTGGGCGAAGGAGGTGCTGCTGGAGTGGCTAACGCACGGTGGACCACCGTAGCACGCACACACCCGGAGCCGGCTCGCAGAGCGCACGGAAACCGCCTGATTGCTTGCCGCGAAAGCATTGCGAGGAGAGCAACGAACGAGGAAAGAAAATGTATGAGTAAAGAGACAGGTCATGATTCGGAACATGGCTGAGGGCGTAGTATTACGTAATGAACGCCGGAACAAGCCGGCTGGCAGTCCAACCCTCCTGGTCATCGGATGTTTTCGTTTTCACAACACAAGGCCCCGAAGCAGTAACTGCTGCTGACAGAGGGGACCTGAATCCGACTAATGCAGCCAACAGGGCACATAAGAAATAACATATTACTTGGGACTATTGACAGTCGCCACGGGAAATTGGCTTTGCTTCCGCTCTCGGTAGAACTGGCTGAGGTGCTTCATGGTTTGTCCAAACCCGTCACACACGGCAACGCCATCCCGAATCCATGCAGGCAGCTTGGTCTGAATGCTTGCCGAACAGTAACGCCGATCAACGAGTATGAGAGATGCCCAGTCCATACGGTGACGAATGGCTCGACCTAGCATGGATTTGTGAACATTATCACTGCTGGAATCCTTCAAACCGTCTCACCAATGCTCTGGTTAACCGCGCTCATGCACATGTTCTCATAGAGTTCCGAAGCAGCGTCTTTGGCTCCCGGATGCCTCTTGTTACCAAGTTTCTTTTCTACTTCATTTGCATAACGCATCCGTTCCTGTAACTCTGGCGAATTTTTATTTGCAAATGGGAGGCCGACAATGACAACGGCTCGGGCGAGCTCATCTGAAAAGTTCAGACCCTCCGAGAGTTTGCCACCAACCACTGCGAAGAGTATGGCACCGGTCCTCTTGTCGGACACATCAGTCGACTGGCGGATAGTGAGGAGAAGCTACTTGGAATATGTCATTTAAAACGAACCAATGTCTTTACCGCATCTGCGTACTCTCGCAGTGTTGATTCGACCCCATTACTATTTTGCGGTTCCAAGAATACCTGCAACACATTTAGCTGCGCCGTCTTCCATCGGAAAGAACAAAACTAACCGTCTTTTTTACCCCAAACTTGACCATGTGTTGCGTCGTAATCCAAGCTTTCTGAGCAAGGTTCAAGGACGAGTAAGATGGGAAGAATATTATCATCCCTCCAGGAACCACGCTGCAAAGGTTCAATATAAGTTGTCCCAACTCGTTGAGCAAGCGTTGGTCCGTCTGTTGTGCATGTTTGAATTCCAAGAGGGAACCTGCTGGGCCTTTGGTAACACATAATGTTTGAACATGCGACCGCGGAACGATATGGCCACAAGAAAAGGTCGATAGTCGCTCAGTGGGCAACCAGGGAAATAGTTGCGCGATTACATCTGACATCTATCGCTTCGTCAGCTCACAGGACACACATAACAGCGAACCACAATAACCGGAGACATAGTTCCACCTGCCAATATGACCGACCTCGCACTGTCAACCACCTCACGAAATGTTGTCGAAGGATTGAGAAGTTGATATTTTATCTCCAACTCTTCCGAATGTGTGCTGTCACCCACTAGGGAGAGGACGATACGCCCGTCTGGTGATCTGTTATGGGATAACTGCCTACGGAATGATAGGAAACTTTCGATCACCTTCTCTGGAACCGACGAGCCCCACCATAAGTGCTTCAACTGCATGCAGTGGCGGAGTGGCCCGGCTTGCGGGCTTCTTGGACAAGGAATCTGATGCAACATTAGATGGAGATAAAAATGAAAAAGCGGCAGTAACCTACTTCGACACTCTTGACTTGACACCGTTTCAGCGTAGCCAGATATCTTTCTTGCAATCTGTATTCTCGTTGAGAAGATGCTGAAGTCCGGTAAAACTGCAACTTACTTTACTCTTCTTCAAGTATGCCTCGATTTCAAGTAGATTGATTCCCACTGCCTTCCTTCCTAGCTTTTCCATGAAGTCCGAAATCGTGAAAACCTCGGTTCTTGAATCAGTAGTTGAGCTGGTCTTTGAGCTGGTCGCCCTCCAGTCATCCATGACCTTCTGAATCGCTTCCACGTATTTGATGAGACGCTTGAGGTGAAGACTGTGTAACGTAGAAAGACGTGTCCGGAATTTCTCGTAATACGTCGTGACTTGGTTTAACGAGATCGACAATATGTGAGATGTTACACTGACACTCGATAATGAAAGCAAAGTAGGAATCAAGTCTAATGAGTAATTTCAGGAACCGACCCTAGAGTGCTAACACTTACTATGGGCTTCATCGATTATGACAATCTGGTTCAGAAGGTCTATCCCTAGTGCCTCTCGCGCTGTCTTCTGTAGTAAAAGATTATATGGCAGAGTCACGAGCTGGGATGCACGATCATTGGCACCAGAGTAAACAACAAGGCAGCGAACATCGAGCGACGAACCTCTGCTTGAGGGATTGCCCTGCGAGAACCATAGTACGGGCATATCTGAGCGTTCCTGCCAGCAGTGGCGAGATCCTCGATGTCTTTTGGAGATGCCTATAGAATAATTATGAATGTCGCTGAGGTATCGAGTCATGGACCGACCAGAATTTGATCCCGGAGGTCAATCAAGCTTACTTGGTCCTCCGGGGGCGGAAGGTGCGGACATCGCTTTTCCTTGTGCCCTACATCCTTAATCAGCCGAGTTACTCAACATCATACAGTCATCTTGACCATCTTGTAATTCCCGACATTTTTCATCCAGGTCCCCCGGCTTTGACCTGACATCCTCATTGATGCAAAGTTGTTTACGAGACCCGAGGGACACAGCTCGCCACTGCCGTCGATCAGTCCCAATACACTCTTCTTCATCCACTCCCACGCCCCGCTTCTTCCTTTGACCGGACGAAGGTGGAATAGAGCAGGCCCCGTGACCACGGTCATGAGAAGAATGTTGAGTGTGTGAGACATGTTTGAACTTTAATCTTTGAAGTTCGGGAATGACTTGTGTCAGCTGGGAATGGGTACGGGACGCATAGTAAACTTTGGTACACGTCGGTTCCTGGGCATCGACCCGTTCACGATTTGAGACGGTGTTATTGAGCCTATGTTTGGATTTAAAGGAGTACGCTTTATGATGGAATGAAGAACGACATACTTTGCCATCAGCTCACGAACGGCAGGAGAAATATTGTCTTCTGTTTCATCCATTTCACGATCAGGAAGATATAATTCCTCGTTCTGCTCGTCAGGTACTTGTATGGTTCTTGCAGGAAGGCGCTATCCTCCGGTGTCAGATGGATGTCGTGAACTCGATTCTCAACTGCCATACTTGACGCTTCGTAACCCTCGCATTTGCCAACGCTCGCAAGGTGGCCTCGGCCTTTCTCGCTTTTGCGAGCCTTTCTTCATATTCGCGGTCTTCTGCCTCGAGTTCCCTTTGTCTTATCTGAGCTGCCTGAGCGGAAACCCATGTCGGTCCTGCGACACGCGTCGCACGTGCGGATGAGACACGATTATCTGATCTCGCAGGCACGGAGCGAATCTTACCCGCACTTTGCAACATTTGCTGAGAAATCTGTCCTTTGCGCGCACGTTCTCTTTCGTCGGTGAGCCAGGATAAGCTTGAGCAGAGGAGACTCAGAGTTTTTCCCTGTAGGGAAAGTCAATGACTGCAGAGGGAGACCATGATCTAACTCAGCACGTACCGTGCCTGTCGGGCTCTCAACGATCGTGACATGTCTTCGTTCGATAGAGGAATAAACGTGTTTCATGAGGTCTATCTGAATGGAATAGGGCGGTTCGTATGGAAAGGCAGAAAACCGCTCGGGAGTGGGCAACACGAGATCCTCATGGCTCATGGTGGTTGGTGGCAGGCATGGCAGTGTGGACGCGTCGCGTCACATAGCCTGTGAGTGATCCCGTGATCTCGGAGCGGTGTGGTGTACCGAGATCCAGGAACGTTGACCAGAATCTAGAACAATCAATGGAGAATCAAAGTTTGAGCTCAAAAGTAATTAAAAGTATACGCAGCATCTCCGTAGGAACTAAGGCGTAGGTAACGGAACAGTGGGTGTGAGAGCAAGATTATAATGCGGGAAACAAACAAAGGATAAAATGGTCAGAATACAAGGTTGATACAGTCTTCCTATGTCGCAGCAAGTACCAGACTGTGTTCCGATGCTGCGAACGTCTCCTGTGCATGGCTCGTGCAGTCTATCATATACAGAGGCACACTTCATCGCACAGCAACTGGCATTGTCGGATCCTTGAAGCCCACTGGCCACTGGATTTCCGGACGGGGCACTCCTCAAACTTTATTTGAAGAATTTTTTCATCCACTCATCCGCTGCAGCGCGCTCGTCTTTCAGCCGGGCCAGTAATGGCTTGATCCTCGCAAGTGCATCGTCAGCCGATATCTTGACTTCAGGCTCCTTGTCGGGGTCAATCCGGTTGCCAAGATGCTGTATCTTCTCGCAGATTTCCTTCACCTGGACGACTCCCAATGCAGCAGAGGAGCCCTTGAGAAAGTGACCATATTTGCTAAGCTGTATCAGGTCATGCTTTGCGCTGGGTGCGAGTGAGACATCAGTATTACTCTGTAGTGACAGACCAGCGCACAAGCTTTTGTCCATGAGCTCAATAGTTCCCTGTGTTTGTTTGAGATAGTCTTCGACCACGTCTCGGGCAAACCCCTGGTCATCTCCCTCGTCCAACTCGAGTATCTGCATGAACTCCTTCATATCAACGACGACATGATCGCTTGACGACTTGGGGAACAAAAAGTGGTGGTTAACACTACCTTCGGTGGACACTTGGCGGAGCATGGCGAGGGGCCGACTACCAAGGATTCGCGAGACAGGACGACATACCTTGTCCGTACATGACTCTACGAGTGGGTCGGATGACGGAGCGACGGCAGCCTGCACCTTGGATGGGGGACAGGGTTCTTCGGATACGGCACGAGACTTGGCGTCAAGCTTCTTGGGTGGCGGGGGTTTGTTAGACGGGGAAGGAGGCGGCCGCTTGGGGCTTTCGTCGTGGTAAATGGGGGACCGGGTCCGCATCGTTGTTGGGTCTGCGAAACGGGACGACATGGAAGAAAGAGAGGAATAGGCAATAGCAGTGAACAACTACGAAATCTGCTATAAGTCAGACGGGCCAGAAGGATCTCTTCCGGAGCCAAGTACATAAGTGGACAGCCGACTGATTATCGACCTTGAGATCACACTTCACAGCATTGCCCGTTTCTATACTTGGAACATTCCCCCTTACACGACACCAGAGGGCGGACATTGCCCCCACTACAAACCCTGTCGTGCGATTGCAAATACGTACACCATATCTATTACGGCTCGAGCTTTGCGAGTCGACCCACAGCGGACGTCCGATCAACGAGGCGACCATACGCTGTCTGCTCATACCCAGTACCCCATTTCTTCCCGCTCGGCACACGCGCTACACGACCTTGCTCGCACGCAGCCTCGCGATTTCATTGATCGAATACCCTAACTCCTGCAAGATCTGCAGACGCACTTTAGAAGCTGGGTGGGAGTGAGACACGATTGTGGCGGGCATACCTCCGTGGTATGTTGTGAAAGCCAAGGCGGTGGTCGTCTCACTGGCATCCTTTTGCCGTTGTAGGTAACCGGCGGCGCAACCATACGAATCTTGCCTGCGCGGGGATGCTAAGAAGAGTTTTAGTCCTGCAAGCACGTTGAACCACAAGCGAGACACGTACATCAATTTCTACTGTAGACTTACGCGCAATGGCCTGAGGATGTGCAAACGTCTGACCGACATTGTTTATCGGTCCGAAAGGAATGCTTGCAGAGATCAAGATCATTTCCTAGGATGCATTTGATTCCAAATGTTACGAACCCAAGCCCAGTCAGTCGCTCAATCCAGTAATCTCTATCGTGTCGTTTCAGCGCCGCAGAGATTATGTCAACGAGAGCTTCCCGGTTCGCTACACGAGCCATGTTTGTCGAAAAGCGATCGTCATCTGCAAGCTCGGGCTTCTGGAGGATCGTGGCAGTGAGAAGCCTGAACTGTGGGAGATCAATTCAGTGAGTCGGTTGAGATGCACTGAAATAAACGAGGCTACTTGTTTGTCATTGCCCGCACCAATCATTAAAAAGCTATCCTGGCATGGGAAGACCTGGTACGGCACTATGGAAGGATGTGCAGTTCCGTGCCGAGAAGCCTCTTGCCCGGCGATGAGGTAATTAGAAGCTATGTTAGCAAGCCCTGCGAGCTGAACGACCTGACTCAGTGGGGAACTCGAATGTGTGAACAGTGTGCTTACTTGAGTCTCGAATAGGTTACAATCAATCCACACGCCCTCGCCAGTTTGGTTCACAGAACGCAATCCTGCCATTATGGCGCCATGGGCATAAAGGCCAGTCATGATATCAGTGACAGCCACTCCGACCTTGGATGGGGTACGATCGGCTTCGCCTGTGCTATGATGGTTTATAGCACACAGGAACGGAGAGGTTATAAAGAACATGCTAACATGTGCATCAGGCCTGCCTCAGCTTCGATTATAACGTCGTAGCCTGCGGCTTCGCGAAAGGGCCCTGTCTGCCCATAACCTACCCAAGCTGTTGTAGGTGAGATTGATACGTCACAAGAAGGGACCGATACCAGTGATTGAAGCATAGATGAGCCGGGGGTTGATTTTTCGGCAGTCGTCCCAGCCAAGACCGAAAGTAGCAAGCTTGCCGGAGACAAAGTTTTCAACAAGGACATCCGAGGACTTTACTAACTTGTATAGGATTTCAAGACCCTCGGCTTGTTTGAAATCAACTGTGATTGATCTTTTGTTCCTATTAACCGCAAGGAAATAAGCCGATTCTGGTGGCAGATGAGAAGTTTCATCGGGTGCATCCTTTGTCACAGGAGCAGATGGGGGTGACCACGATCCTGATTACTGTGAGGTCCCATCAAATGAGGATGAAGTGAAACCACAGCCAACTGACGTGTGTCATCTCCTCTGGATATTTCTTCTATTTTAATAACATCTGCCCCCAAGTCTGCCAAGAGCATGGAACAGGTCGGACCAGCCAATACCCTTGTCAAGTCAAGGACCCTTACCCCGTTCAAAGGCGGCGGAATGCCACCGTTGACAGCGGCAGAGAAGCACCTTACACCGACCACGCGTCGACATCTTCTGAGCACGAGCACAGTTGGCCGTACTGGTTTCTTGAGGGTAATATTCCTGAAGAGCATGAGTGAGCGGTTATTCAACGAGAATGCGGCTACGAGCTACACGAGGAAATCCGCGCGGCAGCGATCGCTTGACACAACGGCACCGAAAAATTCGAAGTGGACAGAGTGTCGGATGTCTGCCCAATTTCATTCCTCGCTAGATTAACGGGGAATGGAGGCCCTCTGGCACTCGACTCATCCCGTGATACCTTGTACTTCATCTCGCCCGTGGTCCCCCACTTGCAATAGAGAAACCCAAAGGCCTAACACCTCATTGGTCACAGGAAAATGGGTTTCTTTTCCTCCAGAATGCCCGAAGATACCAATTTCCTCGAGGATGACAAGTCTGTAGTCCAGGTCATTCGTTCCCGATTCGTCAGTACTCTCACATTCATGTTTTCATCGTGCCACTCACTCCGTTTGCAGTATGGAAAATACAAAGGAAAGCAACGGGAAACCTTTGTAAACATCTCTGCACCTCAGCTATTGCACATTGGCAGCAAGTCACAGAGATCCGTCGACCGGGATTCTCTATCCCCTGCAAGTCTCAATCGTTCACCTTGTTCCCCGTTACGACCCCTCGAGACGTCCAGCCCCAGGTCGGCACCTAGAGCTCACACAGATGCGATAACGTCCGTATTTACCTTGTGCTGAGGTCTCGCGAAGGTTCACGTTTGGAAGATAGTTCCACTCTCGCACAGCGCCTCAACGAATTGGCAGCAGCCAATGCGGAAGGTTTGCTAAAGTAAGTTCCTCCGGCAGAGTGGAAAGCAATGAGGAATTATTTCTCATTTTTTGCTCAGTGACGAAGAATACCGACTACTACGACAGAACATATTCGAACGTCTAGCTTGTGGCACTTCTGTTCCCACAGAGACATCTGTCATTCCCTTGAGCTCTCACAGTGGTTCGCTTTATGAAGGCAAGTCAACTAAGTTTATACTCCATCTCCCTTATCTGGACTGAGCATCATTCACCGTGCAGCCCCGCAGCTCAACCCGGAGGCTTACAGCCCACATCCATTTCAGGTCAAGTCTCGCAGGACACCTTCGGTTCGATCCAAATCTTCGGTCACATCAGCGATGTCCAACCTGTTCAAGCGTGGGAGTAGTCGTCGCATCAGTCAAGGCAGCGCTATCAGCGAGTCAAGTACATCCCCTTTTGGTTCCTTGGCATCCAACCCTTTCAAACGAAGAGTCATACCCCCAGACATGAGAAATGGTAGTCCGGTCCTGCCACCAGAATCGCAACCTGATCATGGTGCGATGTCCACGCAGTCGCACGCAGAACATCGCCTATTTGGTAGCGCTCCCTACCACTCGATCGCTCGGGGTATGCGGCGGCTAGGCACTGTGACACCTCCTTCCTCTTTCCCGGTTCGTAATCTTGACCCAAAACATACCCCTTCAATCCTTACAAGTGATGTGTCGCCGGACGACGAGAAGGTGAAATCGTCTCGGGACATCCGTCTCGAGATTGAAGCAATGGAGGCAGAGGGCCGGAGGCTTCTTGATGCCTTTAATGGACTAGAGCTCAGCGCACTGACCAGGGGTCAGCATATGTCAGGACATTCACCATTACCCCGTTCACCGTCAATATCTGCCATGAATCGTAGGAATGGCGGAGAACATGCCGATTCTCTCCTTACAGCTGGTGGCAGTGCATCAGGTCGGGGAACCCCTCACCATGGATCTGACGCCGATGGTATTTCTCTTCGGTCCACTACCTCATATGGGACCAGCGTCTCCCAACCACGTTCCTACCGGCCCCATCCATCGCTTCGGACAGCTGGACAGCTGGCGTCTGCAGCGAGCCGAAAGAGATCCATGTCGTCGTTGTCTTCTCGTGCTCGTGTTCCATCCTCGACTCCCCCGGCACTCGTACATGCACGTTTGGCCGAGCTAGGAAGTGTATCGAGCGTCAACCTGGTGAGGCTACAAAGCTCGATGTCGACGATGGATGAAGATTCAGAGATGACTGCTCTTGAGGCCGAGCTATTTGACATCCGGCGTCGGCGCCAAGAAGTGATTGCCAGGTACCAGGACCGTGTGGAATACTTGCGAGCTCAGTTGAAGGGTGCCGAGCTGCGAGAGAAATTGTTGCGGAAGTGAGATATCTGGTTGTCTGCCCTTCAGTTTAAGACAATACACCTTTCGTCGATCGTGTCTTAAATGCTTTCTTTAATCATGCTACTATTACATTGCAGACAGTAGCTTTGATAAATAAATAAGCGATTACCTGTGGGCGATTCCACAGTGTGAAACACCAAATGAGCCAGGTTGCACTTTTATAGCAATTGTCTTATTCTGTCTAGTGCATTCCCGGTTCAACACCGTGACCACGCAACGGCTAAAGATCCGAGTCCGTCGTTTGCTTAACCTAGCTGGAGAAGAAATGCCCCTTGACCCGGAGCCTTCTGGAGATGGACAGGACGATGGCAACAACCGGCCGCTCACGTCGGGTTCCACCTCCGCCCCAACCACGCACGCTCAGCTTCCTCATCTTCCGCCTGCTCACAGGCATACCTCTTACCGCCCAGCTGCGGAAATACCGCAGCATCATCATCAAGGAACCTCCTACTTTCCATCTTCAAGTCGGTCACTTTCCCCCGTGTCCCGCCAACCCCTTCAAAGCCAAAGGAACATGTCCGCCGGCTCCTTAAGGGACAGAGTTAGAAGCGGCAGCCTGAGCAGTGCACGAGGTAATGCGAGTAACTTTCAGGAGACAAACATGCTTAATGAAAGTCAAGAGGACCCAGAAACGCAGCAGCATGATGCTAATCGTCATATGCGGGGCAAGGCTGTCGCTGACGACTCGCTCGACTCGGATGACAGCCCAGAGAGCGAGGATGATGACCGGATCCGGGAGGATGATGATCTTATGACGGTCAAAGACCGTCAATCTCTCATAAATGTCGAGCATCCTTTCGGTCTGCGTATCTGGAAACCCGCTTTATACAAGAAGTCTAGATCCATCACGCGCAATGCAGATGCTGCACTCCATTCCATTCCTTCAGCACAGGCAGAACGCCATCTATTAGCTGGGAACATTTTCTGGGTCGTCTGCTTTGGTTGGTGGTTGGCTGTAGTGTGCTTTGCCATCTCGGCCATCCTGTACTTCGTGCCCTTGGGGGGTCGCAGATACTCTACGTTGGTCTTTGGCTTGGGCTGGTATGTCGCATGGCCTTTTGGGAAGTATGTCGAAGGCGATAGCGAAGAGGATAGTGACGAGGAAAATCAACTGGAGGAAAACGTCGACAGAGGCGGACCTTCGCTATCCAGGTCCCCAGTTATCACCCCCCTCACCCCTTGCCAAGCCCAGACGGACGTGGAAGAACATCCTCCAAGTGAGGGGACGTCCTTGCTCTCGACAGCGTATACACGTCAATTCCTCCTGCCCTCCAAGTCCTACGGGGCTGCGCCGTCACCCACCATATCAACCGATGCGTACCAAAAGGTGTCCGAGGACTGGTTAGGTCGCACTCTCTTCTGGACTGCCTTTTGCACCGTGATCGCACCTCTTATGCTCTTGACTTGCATCGCGTGCTGGGCACTTATCATCACCATCCCTATGGCGAAACTCAATTGGGCGTTGATAAAATACATTATCGCCAACCCGACGAGACTTCGATTTTGCTCCCCGCCCCCCGCAGTCATCGTGGCATCCACCCGTACCGACGCGTCAACCACTGTGCCAACCAACACGTCCAGTTCCACAGCCGCAGGCCCGGTAGAGTATTCTGTCAAACATCCTCGACTGTCCCAAGGTCAAACAGCGCCTCCAGCCCTAGGATTACCAAAGTCAACGGTCCTACTTTGCGTGTATCGCGCAATAGGATGGAACTATTACAAGTACACCGTCGGTGGAGTTAACATCATCTTCATCAACCTCCTTCCCCTCGTATTTTTTGTCATATTCGACGGCTTCGTGTTGCTTCCTCTGGCCGAGCGCACCCAACATGTTCCAGCGCTACTCGCCTTCCTCACTTCTCAATCACTCATCTTTGTCATGAGTCTTGCGAGCGTGATACCACTCTCCTATTTCATTGGCATGGCAGTCGCTTCCATCTCGGCCCAGTCCTCGATCGGCATGGGTGCTGTCATCAATGCCACGTTTGGTTCCATCATCGAAGTCATCCTATACTCCATCGCCCTTACTCAGGGCAAGGGACATCTTGTTGAAGGATCGATCGTGGGGAGTCTCCTTGCAGGAGTTCTTTTGATGCCTGGTACGAGCATGTGTGCGGGGGCCCTCAGGAAAAAGGAACAAAAGTTTAATGCTAAGAGTGCGGGAGTCACGAGCATGATGTTGATTATGGCATTCATCGGTACTCTTACACCAACATTGTTCTACCAGATCTATGGGAACGTAAGTATGATCAAATCCTCTATATTTCAATTCTGACCTTGCGTTCTGTGATCATAGTTCCAGTTGGTCTGCAGCGGTTGTCCTGAGGACTCTGACCGGGGTGCTCCAAACTGGAAGTGCGATCACTGTTACTATCAACACCCAGATCCCGTTAAGGATCCATTCTACCAATCAACCGTGAAGAGTTTGATGTACTTCTGTGCAGTGATTCTTCTGTTTGTAAGTACTGTGGTAATTTCGTTCCTCGAATTACTCAATACATTTTCCTAGTCGTATCTCGTTGGGTTGTGGTTTTCTCTACGCACCCACGCTACCCAGATCTGGCAAAACCCCCAATCGCTACTTCATTCCATCGAAGTTCCGCCTTCGCACCGTCTCTCTGGATATCAACGCGCGTCCAGTGTCACACCGCAACCCGCTGCCCGGGAAACACATAAACGCGTGGATCCTGCGGTTGAGTATGATATCATTTCTGGTGGGGAAACTACGGTTCCCAAGCCTGTTGAGTCCGCCCCTGTTCAGCAGCAAGCCGGAATGTCCCGTTCTCCTGTCTCGCCTTCATTTAGGCGTGTATCGTATGCGCCTCCGCCTCCAACTCAGCAGCAGCACCTCACGCCACTCATGGAAAGCGTGGACCTGGCAATCAAAAACACGCAGCTACCTGAGAGCCTGACGAAGGACGACTTCACGCGAGCTGTTGCGGTTGCGACTGTTAGCGCACTAAGACATCAACAGGGTCATTCCATTTCTCCAGCACGACTTAGGACACCCGTAGTAGGCGATCCAGACACTGGTGCCGGTGGTCATGCTGGGCATGAGGCTCCCGAATGGAGCAGGACGACTAGCGCTGCTGTGTTGCTGGCATGTACCGCACTCTACGCAGTCATCGCAGGTATGTCTCACCTCAATGGTGATGCTCTTAATTGACCAAATCTTTCAGAACTTCTGATTGATGTCGTGGACTTCGTGCTAGAGGACTCAGGCATTGATGAGAAATTCCTTGGTATCACCCTTTTCGCTCTCGTTCCCAACACCACGGAATTCATGAATGCTGTCTCATTCGCTCTGAATGAGAATATTGCATTGAGGTTTGTGTTAATCAGTGCCACGCCGTTGTTTGCTGACGACTTGCCAACACAGCATGGAAATTGGCTCTGCGTATGCGCTTCAAGTGTGTCTTCTTCAAATCCCTGCCATGGTGGCCTTTTCCGCGTGGTATGCTCCCTCGAAGATGGGAGAAATTGCCTTCTCGTTCACGTGAGTTTCTCCTCGATTTATTGAGGTATGGATCACTACGATACCCGTGTTAGTCTTATCTTCCCACGTTGGGACGTAGTTGTCATCATTCTCGCCGTCTTCTTGATGACCTACACATATATCGAAGCGAAGAGCAACTATCATCGAGGAAGTATCCTCATTCTCAGGTATACCGTTCGACCACGCTCGGGGGTAGAGATTGACTAACATTGATATGCTTTCAGTTACCTGGTCCTCGTCTCAGGATTTTACTTTGCCCCTCGATTATCTGATGATGAAGCAGATATGGCGCTAGGCATGCGATCGGTATCATCGCTTTACGCGTCTACCCAATTTCTAACCAGTCTCTGGTCCTGATTCTCCCTTCTCGAGTCATTCTTCAACTGACAAAGCACCTCATCATATGGAGTACAGTTAAATTGATTTCTTGAGATACACTGGTGTGAACTGTTGTCTCAGTGCAAGCTTTCCAACACTTTCAGTAGTTGATCTAGTGTGGACATCAAATTCTCAGGCTTAGACTTACCTTTGAGAGAATGCTTATTGCCAATCAGTAAAATTTCCCAACCTATGCTATTTTTAAGAGTCCAGCCAATCCATAAGGGCAATTAGGACCCATCTGAGTTTGAAACCAATTGGGGCCTAAAACATTTGAGCACTGGACTGTGGCCCATGGAAATTGTTGGTGGACAATGCACACAATGAACAAGACAGTCATGGCATACTTGGTGCACCAATTTAATCAACTAGGGGTTGTCGCTGACGACCCAACACCTTGCTTGCAGGAGGCAGCACAATGATAGGGAGTAATCAAAAGCTACTTTACAAAAAGTGGGACAGAATACATTTCAAGGCTAATAACATAATCAGGAGAAAAGATGCTGCATTGTCAACATAGACTTGTCTATTGTCGCAGGCGAGGGACTTCTTTTGGTGCGTGAACTTGAAACACACCGGAAAGTAAGACGAAGTTAAACTTGGCTTGATTCTTCATCTGTTTCTTTTCCTTTTCCTTTCCCCGCCGGATGACTATCAGTTCTGGATTTCTTCATCGCAGGCTCAGGAGAGGTTGACTTTGGGGGTGAGTGAATAGTAAGTTTGATTGGACCGAGACATGGATCACTGGTGTGGTAAGCAGACATCGAGTCGAATCCTTTTTTAAGAATGTGAATCTGTTCAATGTTGGTGCGAAACGTGTCCTGGGGCGGGTTTTTCTTCCCAAGAAAGGCGTGATGAATGGTGAAGTGGATTTTGAGTAATGCATTGCAGATAGTGTTGTTCACTTTTGCAGGTTCAATGAACACATCACCTGCATCTCCCTTGTATGCACGAAGAGGTACAGCACGGTAATATGGTTTGATGGCATCGAGCATGTCAGAGTATTTCGGATCTACCTTCCAATTTCTCATCTCTTCATCCATTTCTTCAAGAGGTTCTTCAGATTGCACTGTCACAT
>Ga0307508_10004044_pt1 | contig 14508 bp, 24 predicted proteins | sample 9_EM_MG_FD_203089 | JGI IMG/M metagenome (GOLD analysis project Ga0307508, IMG submission 203089) | Populus trichocarpa ectomycorrhiza microbial communities from riparian zone in the Pacific Northwest, United States - 9_EM | ecosystem: Host-associated > Plants > Roots > Unclassified | place... | reverse complement strand
CAACTTGGGAGGAAACTTTATTGGTGTTCACTGTGCGTCCGACGCACTGCGTGACACTCCCTTCTTTGAAAAGCAGATCGGTATTTTGTGTTCTACATCTCTGCTGGCGTTACATCGCTCACTGGGACTCTCTCACAGGAGCGTATTTCGACTATCACCCAGATATCCAGGAATCGGTGAGGGTGTTGACGCCATGGTCGGGGGAAATCCCATCCTGATCATTTCAATAGGTGGTCGACGTCGTGGATGACACTCACCCGAGCACGAAGATGCTCCCCCCGCATTGGAAACTGTTCGATGAAATGTAAGAGACGAATGGAATGCTGTGCACCTCCCTTATCGAAAAAATGTAGGTATAACTTCCAATCAGATCCTCGGGAGGTGGGCGCAAAAGTGCTACTTACAGCGGACGAATCCAGTTATTCAGGTGAAATGTTCGTTCGGGAGGTTGAATTCCGATTGACTAACCAGAGGATTTCAGATCCCGGAGAAAGGAAGTTTGATCACGGGGCACCTCACCCTGTAGGCAAGTGTGTCCTGGGCACATCGATCGCCGTCCAATTCTTACAATGGTTGCAGCCTGGTACCAAGAACGTGGTGCTGGAGTTGAACCAGGCGGCATCGCCGGTCGCAGCTGGTATACTAGCCTTGGACATTGCATTGAAATTTGGAGTGTAAGCCAGGTTGTTGTAGCTCTGCAGTTCTCCGGGCTCACCCTCATTAGGACGAACTCTTCTTAGGACATGTTCTGGGTGGGATAACTTGGGCGCTGGACTCACAAACCACGCGAGCCCTTGATAGTAACGCCAAAGTCGGAAATGCACCTTGAGCGAGTGTGAGCGGGTGATGTATTAGTGACGTGTAGATCTGTGTACAATGCAACATGTAAATAGTGTAGCGGTGGAGGTTGCTAGGGTATAGGCAATGATAGCAAGAAACGAGTGGGCATTGAGATGGGATACCGTGATCAAAGTGTCGGCTGAATTATTGATGCCTACACTCAGGTTCACCACCCATCCCATGATCGTCGTAATCGTCGTCATCTTCATCCTCCCAATCATCGTCGTCCCCTTCTCCGAACTGCGAGGCAAAGCCTTCATCAAAGAAGTCCGAACTAGCCGGAAAATACCGTTCACGCACATCCTCAAGCTCAGCTTCCTCGAAAGCAGCTACATCGATAATCTCCGGTGCGGGTTCGATGTTGGCCTTCTTCGGTGGAAGGAGTCTTTCAAGCGCCTACATGTCAAGTTTCAAAAATTTGGTTTTTGGGCAATGTTCGTAAACTTACTGCTCGGTCAACGCTTCTCAACCATTCTGGATCTGGCATCTCAATTTCGAGGACAATGTACAGGTCACCCTTGTGATCAGGGTTTTTGAACGTGGGCATGCCCTCGCCACGCAGCTTGATGGTTTGACCAGGTGTAATGATCTTGCGGGGTGGACTCGAAACACTGACACCCCGACCATCTAGATGGGTAATTAAGATACGAGAGAAGCCAAGAAGTGCCTCGGATAGTGTAATCTTGACATTTGCAAGCAAATCACTCCCGGAGCGTTCAAACGAATCGTGTTGCAACGTCTTCAGGCGGAAGATCACATCTCCAGGCGGAATATTAGGCTATATCTGGTTGTCAGTCATCGTCCATGAACGACTTGCGTGACTCACTTGCTGGTCACCGGCACCCGCTAGAACAATACGATAACCATCTGGCATCCCCTTCTCGACAAAGATCTCTTGTCTTGTCTTCTCCTTGACGGTCTTTTCACCTTTGCACTTTTTACACCTGTACTTCCGTGAGCTCCCGTCGCCGATGACCGTCACGATACCTACCGATCCTTCTCTCGAATCTTGCTTCCTTCGCCGTTACATTCGGAACATTTGACACGCATCGTGCCAAACCTGGAAGGACTGATGTGGGTCTGCGTGAAAGTCCATCCTTTGCCTTCGCATAGTGTACACTCTTTCGGTTTTGCATTCCCCCTAGCTCCCGATCTGAAAACGTGACATGAGCAAGACTGATCTCGTGCGGGTTGAATATGCTAACCCACTACACGCGCCACAAATAATCTCCTTTTCCATGTTAATCTTGACCGATTTGCCGTTATAGAGATCTTCAAGCGTGACCTGGTGAGGAATTTCGGTATCTTCGCCTTTATGTCTATGCGGGCCAGGTCCCCCACCAAAATCAAAGAATGTCGTTCCTCCACCAAAAAACTGAGCGAATAAGTCGGCAGCATCATGTGGCATACCACCGCTACGTCCGCCTGGGCCAGCGAAACCATCCATACCCTCGCTATCATAAACCTCTCTTGAATTCGGATCGCTTAGGATCTCGTAGCTGGTTCGCACTGCCGATTAGAAAGATGAGAGCATGAGGAAGGGACGTTATACGAACGCTGCAGCCATCTCTTGGAATTTTTGTGCCGCTCCTGGGTCATTGGGATTCTATGCGAATCAATAAGTGCGCGTCCACATGGAAGGGAATCCAAGTACCAACCTTGTCCTGATTGAACGGACGAGTTCAGTATTAGTCGTCAGGAGTTGATAGCACTTACAGGATGGTGCTCCTTTGCCTAAGATGCTGTCAGATCGCAAATCGCTCCGATATTCATGGGACTACACACTTTTTTCCGATAGGCTTTCTTGATGTCATCTGCGGAGTACAGTGAGGACAGCACATTGTTGGGCCTGGCGTGACACTCACTTTCCGAAGCACTTGGAGGAACACCTAGCAACTCGTAAAGCTCGGTTTCAACGGGCACTAGCGTCAATGTTGGAATAAAAACGAACTGGACAAAAAGTGGACACTTACTGTCACTTTGACGAGGAGAAAGAAAAATGGTACGGCGTTGTCGGCTCGTACGCGTTTTTAGCAAGACGCGACTCGAGCTCTCGGCAAGCTGACGGAGTTTGAAGCAACTGGTAAAAAAACACCCTCGCTTTCGGTTCTTATTACCTCAACTTCCTCGTCGTTGTCGTTCTGGTGAGTCAACGTCCTCGATTGTGAGATCATGATGTGTATTCTCTACATCGCCTGACCAGTTTCGTGCTGGATTTGACGAAAGTTCAACCTGAGTCCCTACGCTGTACTATATCGTCGCGCTAATCTCTCTCGACAGGTTCCTTTTACATTGTACTTTTGCACAGGCTAATGCCCATTGCCCATTGTATCCGGTAGAATACCCTCATGCAATGAACTTTTACTTTGAAGCTTGCCAAATCCTCGACCGTCTTGATGCGAGACAAGGGTCCATCAAAGGCTTACTATCCACTCTGCCGGCGAAAAATAGAGCTAGGACTGCTGCCCTCGTCATTGAGACGCTGAAATGTAAGCTTGGGTGTCCGGTGGTGTACTTGGCCGTTGAAAATTCCGTCTGCAACAGACAAGGCAGTCCTTTCGGACGTGATTGCGGCTTCCAAGCTTCTCACTGAAGAAAAGAAAATCACGTCGCTAAACTTGGCACTGGTCCTCGTCCATGATGCTCTTTTGGCTGGCGGCATACAAGCTGGGGATGGCCCGCTAAAGCAGGCAGTCCTGCGACATAAGACACGACTCCGGAGCGAGTTACAGCGCATCAAGGTCAAGCGTGGCGTTAAATCTGATCAGGAATTGGCGCACTCCGATGACGAGAGAGCAGGTAGGTGCCCTGTATATGCATCAACCGTTGCGAGATCAGTGAGCTCGGAATAGCTCGCATACCACGTTATGTCCGAGTGAACACTCTCCTTTGGACGACCGAGGAAGCAATTCGCCATTACCAAAAGGAAGGGTTTCAGATATCGGACCCGTTTTCTTCGGAGTCTGTTTTCCGTTTGCTTCCATCGCACCCTTGCTCACCAACTCACAGGAAATCATTTACTCAAGACCAGCACGTTCCTGACCTCCTGCTTTTCAATTCCCATATGCAATTTCATAACGATGTCCAGTACAAAACGGGAAAAATTATCTTGCAAGATAAGGCCTCCTGCTTCCCAGCGATCGTGCTCGCCCCTCCGAGCAGCGAACATACTGTAGTCATCGATGCAATGGCTGCCCCTGGCAACAAGACTTCGCATCTGAGTGCTCTGATGGGCGGCAAGGGAAAGGTAAACCCGCTTGATCACCTCTTAAGTCAGTTGTTCACGACGGATTTGGACTCAGCTCTATGCCTTTGAAAGAGACAAGGGGCGCTTCTCTACGCTCAAGACCATGCTTGCCAAGGCTTCCTGCAATAATGTGGAAGCTATCAACATCGACTTCCTCAATGTCAATCCCTCGGATCCACGATATGCCAACGCTACACACATGTCAGTTACTATTGTGCTCGAGGGTCCATTCGCTTACCCTGTGTAGTCTGCTCGATCCATCCTGTAGCGGTTCTGGCATCGTCAATAGACTGGACCATCTTCTTGAAAGTGGTGGGCCATTTGGTAACGTTAACCCGTGCAATTCTGAGTTCCTGTAGAGTGGGAAGAGAATGAAGAGCGGGAAGAGCGACTGAGCAAACTTGCAACCTTCCAGCTCAGTGTAATAAAACACGCTATGAAATGTCGGTAAAGGCAGTCTTTTACACTCAAAACGGTTCTGCAGACTGACACCCGCATCGCAGTCCCACATGTTCGGAGAATCGTCTATTCTACATGTAGCATACATGCCATTGAAAATGAGCGTGTTGTGTGCGATGCATTGAGATTAGACGAGGCTGATGGACGTAACTTCAAACTTGCTCCTCCTGAAGAGGTGCTCCCAAGCTGGCATCGGCGAGGACTTCCAGATGAAATGGATTCTGCAGGCAAGAGCGGCAATCCTACTTTCTTCCCTTGCCTAATAGTTGGATTAACAGAGTATGCTTCATCGCTCGTCCGTTGTTTACCCAGTGAAGACGCAACAAATGGCTTCTTCGTATCATGTTTTGTGGGAACTGATGGAACTCCAGCTACGCATCCCGGCGACAATTTCATGACGAAGAAACGAAAAAGAGCCGGGGAGAATTCCAGGAAAAAGCGAAAAAAAAGCTAGACAAACAGTAATTGATTGACTTAATTGGTTGCTGACACCGACAACAATGGACATGGATGGCTGGGATTGAAGCTAGGTAAAACAGGGCTACTGTCAATGAATCAATAATCACATTTTCTGTATGATCCCTAAAGAACTTCTGTGGTCAGCTGCAGTGAGTACAGACCCTATGCTCTTGGGGTGCTAGACGGAGCTCGGTGAGGAATGTCCGGAGCCATCAGGACGAAGAGTCGGGAAAAGACGGTGGATAGAGTATATAAGGATTACCGCGAGAAGGTTGTAAGAACTAGTGTGTCGGGGTACTAACTTGCTGTTGAGTGTACTGTTGTTGATAGTATTGAGCGTAGCTGGCAGAGTAATCGGATTGTTGGCCATAGGTGCCTGAAGCGGCGTAACCACCCGCAGGCCATTGTCCGGAAGCATACTGGGTACCATAGCCACTACCGTAAGCCTGAGGTGGACGATATCCTGAGTTTTGTTGATGCTGATTCGACTGCCACATCTCTGGTCGGCGCCACGGAGGAATGTTAGAACCACCCGCTGTGATGTCGTGACCTGCTCCAGTGCTACCCCATGGACCCCTTCCCCCATCTCCGCCAGGTCCTTTCCCTCCCTCCCCGAGTTCAGCCATCAGGCTAGCGTACTCGGAGTCGAAGCCACCTTTGGACAGAGCACCCGGAGGGCCAGGAGGGGGAGGTGGCGCATTCGGATCCCTGTTAACCTGACAGTCACGTGCCATGTGGCCAGCACTTCCACAGACACGACAGATGATATTAGCAGTGAAGTTGCGCTGTTCTGGGCAGTCATATTTACGGTGACCAAGGCCACCGCAATTTTGGCAGATTTGATTCTCATCATCACGAAGGGTACCGTTCAAAGCGGCGAGCTCGCGAAGCTGATTGCGCTTGTGATCGTTTTGTCCTTCCGGGGTGGAGGCCGCCTACAGCAGCCATCGGTCATGGAAACTTCTTCGAGGATAGGATAGAAAACTCACCGTCTCAATTACTCTATTAATCATCTTGACACAAGCTGCTACCTTTTCCTCAGAATCAGCGATGACGAGGCAATGCAAGTCTTCTTCAGCATCATCGGCGTACTGATCTGGTCGCGCTTTACCCTCCTTGACACTGCCTTTGCCACGGATGCTGATCTTAGCACCGCTCTCCCGTTCCATCTTCTTCAACGAGTTGCCACGAGGTCCTACCAAAAGTCCGAAGAAATTGATCTCTGGAAACTCTTTGACGGGAATATACACCTTGTCCGAAGGACGTTGAGAACGCTTTTGCTGATGGTACTCGACAGGCGGGCGGAAATTGGGATCATTTTTCATGGCACGATCCACGAGACGGATGCGCTCATCTTCAAGCTTCTTGCGATAACGGACTTCTCGAGTGTTCGTGCGACGTCCATGGCCATCGTAAGTAGGGGGAGGAGAAGGAGACCTGATCTTGAGTTAAGTATGGGCGATAATAACAACGAAAAATCACTTACCGTTCTCGCTCAGGAGGAATAAAATCATTTAACCTAAGCTTTCGGTTAATTTCCTCGAGACGTAGATGAATCGCATAATTGTCAAGTTGAGCCTGCGAGACACCAGCAGCAGAGATCGCTGTCGGCAGACCAGGAATTTCAGCCTTGACTTCGCCCCAGCGGCTACGCCGCTTGCGTGAACCATTCGCGTCAGCTGTGTAAAAGTAAGAGATCCCAGTGTGTCAAGGTTAGTATAAGTTAGTAGCTAGTGGCAAATGATTAAGTGGACCTTGCTGATCAAGTAGGGAATGGAAAAAAAATCCCACCGGACAGCAAGGAAGAAGACACGACATTGTAAGCGCCGCTATTGAACGTTTCTTAACTTACCTGCAGATCCATTCGGGGTCTCCTCTCTCCCCCTTCTCGTTTCTGGTTCCTGAGGGGCCTGACGGGGGTAAGCAGAGGGTGACGGCTGGGCGAGCTGCGGGGGATTAGTTTCTTCCACGGGAACTGGTCCAAAACGGCGGCGGGCTCCAAGCGGAACTAAAAAGCATGTCAGAACAACAACCAGAACAACGATACAACCAGACTCACCATCGTTAGTTCCAGTGACTTCACGAGTTGCAGGTCTCCACATTGCGACTGAACGAAAAACACTGGCAATGGGCGAAGGAAAGATGTAAATCAATCTCCGAAGACTCGTCTTCCTGATTAAGTACAGACTCCGCTCAAAATGGACACATGCTGACAAATCGTTATGACTCGCTGCTGGCTCCGCAATGACTAACAGCAACACATCTTGAACAGCGACTCGAACCTGAGCGCGGTATATCCTGTCGCGTTAGAGAAAATGGCTACCAAGCGAGTGGCAGAAGGTAAATATACTCCTGTTGTCCTGCCTCGTTTTGGTACGTGCTTCACAACTTACTCGTAAGATCCTCTCGCCACCACGTCGGCGTCGAAGCGCCCCAGACGCAGCGGAGACGACGGTGACTACATCGATGTGGAAGAAGAGCTTATAAGTGAATCGGCCGCTGACGCCGCCATTGTACCTCGCGGCGCGACCATCAACTTCAGCGCCCTCACTCGCAAACTTGCAGAATCACGGCGTGTGGCAAACGTTGGTGGCGAAGAGAATTCCTTGGATGCCCACCGTCGTCAACAAGACTCCCTAGTATCACACATATTCATGGCTCAAGACTTTTCGTGGTTACATTTAAAACCCGATCACGCCTCCCGCCCTCTCTGGATCAGCCCAGAGGATGGGCATATCATCCTTGAAGCTTTCTCTCCTATTGCAGAGCAAGCCCAAGATTTTCTCGTAGCCATTAGTGAACCTGTCAGCAGGTGCGCAGGTATTATTGCTCGACCTGTACATTACATGTTTACTCCAAAGCCGCCAGACCGGCATTCATTCACGAATATAAACTCACGTCGTATTCTCTGTATGCCGCGGTGTCAGTGGGGCTACAGACCGAGGATATCATAGAAGTCAGTGCAGGGTAACTGACACATTTACCCGACTTGATTGTTGACTCAGAATGTTAGGTTCTCAACCGGTTGTCGAAGGTATTCGTCCTGAAGATGAGTGTTCTCTAGGTTTGACAGTTGCACAAGGTACCAGTGCCGGAGAGTATCATCAATTTTATCCGCGAACGGACGTTGTCATACGGCAAAGTAAAGCTGGTTCTCAAGCATAACAAGTATTTCGTGGAAAGTAGTCATCCAGATACTCTCCAGCTCCTACTCAAAGACAAGGTTATCCGCGAAGCGCGAGTGGTATCTCAGCAAACCGACAATAGTATTCGGGCTGCTACCTTTACCACTTCAAAAGCTCCGGTGAAGGGCAATCTTGTCATTCCGGGAACCAAAAATGCGGAGAAAAACAAGGACGAGGGCGCTGCAAGCCGACCACCTGGAATTCCTGGAACAACTTCATCAGACACTGATTTGTTCACATCGATAGTTGGGGTGGATAGTGGTATGCTTCCTGAAAATTTCATTTCGTCAGTGCACTTAACACTCAACGCAGATGACATTGAAGAGGATGACGATAACGTGCACGCTTTTGAAATAGACGACGCAAAAATTGACGCTAGTCTCATTGCTTTATCGTTCGTGCCATGGCCTAATACTTCTATAGGATGTGAAGAAGCGTTGCAATGAGCTGGAGTACCCCATGCTTGAAGAATACGATTTCCGAAACGACACCATCAATGCCAATCTGGACATTGATCTTAAACCCGCAACGGTGATTCGGCCTTATCAAGAGACCAGCCTGAGTAAAATGTTTGGAAATGGGTAAGGTTGATCTCAAACGAGTCCGTGAACATCTTATAGCTTTTTACCAGCCGGGCCAGATCTGGAATTATTGTGCTCCCCTGTGGTGCGGGAAAAACCCTCGTGGGTATAACTGCGGCATGTACCATCAAGAAGTCATGTCTCGTGCTGTGCACGTCCTCGTACGTCCAGTGTGTTACTAGGGCCTACCCCGATGACAGCTTGCACCTGTTACGCAGTGTCTCCGTTATGCAATGGAAGCAGCAGTTTATGCAGTGGTCGAATGTCACGGACCGGCAAATTGCTATTTTTACCGCAGATCAGAAGGAACGAGTATGACCTTTCGCTTGACCTCCCTCCTACGCCTGCTGACATCGCGGATCAGTTTGCTGGTGACAGCGGTATCGTGGTCTCGACTTATTCAATGGTCGCGAACACCCACAATCGGTCACACGAGTCCAAGAAAATGATGGAATTTTTAACTTCCAGGGAATGGGGATTCATCCTGTTGGATGAAGTTCATGTCGTTCCTGCGGCTATGTTCCGACGTGTTGTGACCACTATCAAGGCACATTCAAAGCTTGGTCTTACAGGTGAATCATTTCCCCTCGACCGGCATTGCGCGACAACTGAGTATTCGCCTTGCAGCGACTCTCGTCAGAGAAGACGATAAGATCGCGGACCTCAATTATATGATTGGACCGAAACTTTACGAAGCGAACTGGATGGATCTTGCTGCCAAGGGTCACATAGCTAATGTTCAGGTTCGTGATCTGAGAACCATAGACATACATGGTTATTCAACAGCCTCAGTGTGCCGAGGTCTGGTGCCCCATGACACCAGAGTTCTACAGAGAGTACCTTCGAGAACAGTCACGCAAACGGATGCTTTTATACTGCATGAACCCTAAAAAGTTCCAAGCCTGCCAGTTCCTGATCAAGTTCCATGAGGCACGAGGGGACAAAATTATCGTCTTCTCCGATAATGTATATGCTTTGGAGGTGAAGTGCAATTTGCGTGTGGAGCATCTTTGGGTTCTCACGCTCCGTACCGCCGAACTTAAGGCATACGCAAAGAAGCTTGGAAAACCCTACATTCATGGCGGCACCGGCCAAGTGGAGCGAATGCGTGTTTTGCAATGGTTCCAACACGACTCGAATGTAAATACGATTTTCCTTTCCAAGGTAGGACATCATATTTATGACATGTGGAGTACCTTCTATTGGTGTCGGCTCCAACAGGTTGGCGATACATCAATTGATCTGCCAGAAGCCACTTGTCTCATCCAGATCAGCTCGCACTTTGGATCACGACGACAGGAGGCACAAAGATTAGGTAGGGATTTCAACTGTGACAGGTGTCACCAGGCTAAGCTTGGCGCAGGTCGCATTCTACGGGCGAAACGTCGTAATGATGAGGGATTCAATGCCTTTTTCTACTCTCTCGTGTCCAAGGATACCCAAGAGATGTTTTACAGCACCAAACGCCAGCAATTCCTGATCGACCAGGGTTATGCCTTCAAAGTTATCACGCATCTTGATGGACTCGAGGACTTGGAGGATTTGGTTTACAAGACCAAGGACGAGCAGATTGAGCTTATCTCTTCAGTACTTTTGGCCAACGAAAGTGAGGCCGAACTTGGGACGGACATACATGCCTCGGAAGGTGACCTTGCTGGGACAATCACCTCCAAGGACTTTGGTACTGCAAAATTCCCGACTGCGCAGCGGACGACAGGTTCGCTTACTGCACTAAGCGGCGCCCAACATATGTCGTACGTAGAACAGAACAAATCGGCCAACAAGAAACTCGCACGAGACGCAGCTCCGCGACACAAGCTATTTTCTAAGCGCGATAGGGATAAGGCAGCGGCGAGAAAGGAAGCTCGGGCGTCGGGTCGGGCATAGACGGTCCCACCGACGCTACAGTTATCGTGATAGGTGCTATTAGTGCGATCGTGTTACGTATATACATCTTGATGAGAACGATGGTCGTGTGGTGTTGCGCGTCAGGGTGCACTGCATGTGTGCCTAGCGCTAGGTCCAGGTGCGAGCAGCATGCAAGGCACGTGAAAAGAGATCAGTCCCCCGAAATCAAAAGGGTGCTAGGTGCTATAAACACGAGGGGGGTTCTAAGAGGGCGTTGCGGTAGCTCTTTCCAAGAAGAGGAAACTATCCACCTGTGGAGCTGCGCCCCCACGAGCATGACGACGAGAGAAATTTTTGATCCGAATGCGCAACCGCGCAAATCTACGCTGCACTCATGCGCTATTTATTTATTTATTTTCTAGATCGAGACTGACACCACGCCGACCGGCGGCGGCATGGCGACTTCATGCGGAGATCCAAAAAAGGTCTGGGCCGCAGCCGACCCCGATCGAACCCGCATTTATGCGGATGTGTGATCCTTGACAAACAAAGATTCATGTCCGATGAACTCTTCGGAAGGTCCCTTTTATATGTTCTCTTGAATTCCCTTTCCTTGGCCTCCTTCCTCGCGGTCACCCATACGGATTTCCCTGAATACTTGCGCTTTCGCATCCCTGAAAAATGTCTTCCAAGCGCGGTCGCAAGCGAAACGACAATCTCCCTCCTAACAGAGCCAGAGATGTGCAACGAGCGTTTCGTGCACGGAGAGCTGCTCATTTGCAGGTGCGGGGTTTATATCATTTCTATTTGCAATTGTGCGACCGTTCGTCCACCAGGCTCTGGAGTTGCGTGTGTCCGAGCTGGAGGAGGAGAATAATTGCCTGCGAGCAGCACTTAATTTACCTCCAGCTAACCGCCCAGCACTCGGCAAAGGTCCGACAGGAAAAGATAAACCAAAGTCCCTTGATAACCCTGCGGTATCGCACTCCACATCCAAAAGCCGTGATTCTTCACCGATAGGCGAGTCACCGTCTCCAAGGAGATCAGAGTCAACATCCCCGTCGGTCATCGGTGGAACGAGCCTGCGAACTCCTCCTATTATCGATGGAAACAACTGGGACGAGGGTTTCATGATGAATGACCAGCAGTCCGCTAGCTCCCATATCCCCTCCAACCCTTCTGTCACATACAACATGCGCCCAGTTGCGCCTTCGACTGTCCCTCAAAAGAGTCCTCAGCAGTTCTCCTTCTCCTCCCCCATGCCACCCCGTAGCCTCGTCTCGAACAATGTCCCCAGCCATCCATTACAGTCAAGCTACGCGCATACCGCAGACAGGCCTATAACAAGTGGGTACAACGACATGAACTACCTACTTTGTGACGTGCGGGAGACTACTTCTCATTATTCGTATCATTATCCACAGCCTCCCTTTTCAGGGGAGAGTCCCATCTCTTCTCATTCCCCTCAGCTTTCCGTTCATTCACAACCGCCACACAGCGCCCAACGCCCTGGTATGCAGCAGACGATGCCATTCCAACAGCGTCGGTCGCATACGGAGCCCCAGGCTTTCCGTTCTCTCGGCGGGGATCTTCATCTCCCTAGTCCTCCGCCTCACCAGGTCTCGCGCTTGGCGTCTTCTCCGCCTCCAGCGATCCATGACGTGCGATCGCACTACGCCCCACATGGAAAGCACGTCAATCCGTTGCCTTGATCATCATCATCGGCTTCCCTGTTCCTATCCCCTGTGTTTCCCTTCTCATTGCCATGATAATCTCCACCTTTCCTTGTCCGGACATTCCCGTATTTTCAATTCACGTCGACGATGCGTGATCAAGACTTTCTGTATCACTATCCTTTGTGAATGTGTCTCCATGGTTGTATGGCTTCGCTTTATATTAGGTGTACTCTCGACACTATTTACTCGTACGTCTTCTATTAATCGACTTGTTCGACGTCACTTTTCATTGTGTTGACGACGGCACGTTTACGCTACCGTCGCTAATTTCCAACCAAAAATGATAAAAAGTTTTTAAGGTGTTACTAACTATCACAGCCACTTTCGGGGGCGATGTCCGTGTGCCTGCCAAAGGGTCCGAGCCCACAATGTCGCTTGTCCCCCAAGTGGCGTCGCCAGGCAGGGGCCACATGCTAGATCGGCTGCATGACCTGAATTAAGACTTGGCCCCCTCTTGCGTATTTGTTTACCTGCTCGTTGGTTTGCGCATTTCAATATCGTTTATCCACGATGGGATCTCCGATCCGCTGCCCAAGGACACAACTGTCGACTATGACGAGCGTGCGGCTGCGTGCGGGTGCCCGCAGCCCAACGAGCGGCGGATGCGTGGACGGTCACATGGATTCATGTACACGTATGACTGCATACTTATCAGCAAATGGGGGTATTATGGGGTGCATTTACTCCGCAGTGTCCAGTTGACACCAGTTGACTTTGCCTTCTGTGCCATATTTCTTCTCTAGCCAATCATTGGCAGCCTTAAAATGCCCGTTGCCCAGGAATCCTTTATTGGCGCTAAACGGTGAGGGGTGCTGGTCCAAATAGGGTAAGTGAGGAATGGAGAAGTAACCGAACGCCAAATACACACCGCGCTAGTCAGGATCAGGTGCTTAGTCTGATCATCATCAGGTCCAGATACGCCGAGAACGAAAGAAAAAAATGCTGACCTTGTTCAATTTGGCAACCCTTTTTCCCGCCCATGCCCCCCAGGCCAGGAATACGACACCCCGTCCGATTCCGTGCACGTCGGGATCGCTGCGGCCGCCCAGATTTGCGCCGCCGTACTTGTCAATCACATCAACGACCCTATCTGTGAATTCCTCCCAACCCCTTCCGGCATGTGAACCAGCTTGGTTTGCCTTGACGGTCAGACACGTGTTGAGCATGAGGACTCCATTTTCAGCCCAGGCGGAAAGGTTTCTGGATGCACCAATCCTCTTTCAGCATCGCAGATGGCATCATCTCAGCAGATAACTTACCCATGCTTGGGAGGTTTGAATTCTGGGTATTCTGCCTTGATCTCTGCATATATCTACGATTCCTCCCTGAGCTGCACTGAAATTTATGTATCGACTATGGCTCACGTTTCGTAAAGACGGCGGTACTGCAACACCCTTGGGAACTGAGAAGCAAAGTCCTATAAAACATGTTTAATTAGTCTCGACGCAACTTGGACTACGAGACGATGATATAGCGGCTTACCATGCGCTTGGTTGGGACCGTGGTAGGGATCTTGACCAACAATAACGACTCTGACCTTGCCCAACGGCGTATTCGACCAGGAATAGATATTTCGAGCTTTACCGCCGCAATAAACATGAGTGATCCGAAGTCATAGGAGATCAACATGATGAGCTCACCGGGCGGGTAAACCTTGGGGCCCTTTACGTCGCCATCCGGATCTCTCACACCTTCCTCCCAGAGGAATTTCTTCAGAGATATGAAGTATGGTTTCTTGATCTCATCCTTGAGGACCTTGAGCCTAGAGTGATGGCGTGAGTCCTGGGACTCGAGGGTAGCCGGGGTGAAGAGAAGTCATTTGAACTTACCAGCTCTTACCCATGCATTCGCATTCAAGCCTGAGCAAGTGCCTCTGGTTTTCTGGAATCGACTCTATGAACTCGCTCAAGGAGAATGGGATGAAGTTCAGGCGTGGGAGGCCAGAAGAGCCTACTACTACTTTGGTCTTGGCAGCACCTGCCGAGGATGAGTTCAAGGTATTCAACTTTACTTTCTTTGTTTCCGGCTTCTCAGTCTTTTCTAAATGGGAGCTCTTTGGGGAGGCAAACATGTCCATGAGTGTACGCTGTCGCTTCAAAGGGTTTGAAGCGGACGCGGACGCGTTGAACTCGCCCTGGGAAGCGCTGGGCGTC
>Ga0307508_10004043_pt1 | contig 14515 bp, 12 predicted proteins | sample 9_EM_MG_FD_203089 | JGI IMG/M metagenome (GOLD analysis project Ga0307508, IMG submission 203089) | Populus trichocarpa ectomycorrhiza microbial communities from riparian zone in the Pacific Northwest, United States - 9_EM | ecosystem: Host-associated > Plants > Roots > Unclassified | place... | reverse complement strand
CCGAAGGTCGTCTGCGCCATCTTCAATTGCCGGCAGGCCTGATCGATCTGCGCAAGGAGCGTGTCGGTGTCACTGGTCGGCGCCAGCGGCCCCTGCTCCTGTTCGACCTGCGGCGCTTCCATCCTCTTCTCCGCTGAACGCACGCCCGACATCGGCAAGGCCCTGTCGTCGCGTCGTCGGTCATTCCAGACAACCATCGATTCGGGACCTGTCAATCGCAGCCAGCGCCGAATCGAGCGGCCAAGGCGGCTTATTTATCGCGGTGACGCTGCGCGTGCGGATCGCCCATCCATGATGGGCAATGCGATGGGCAGCGCCCACGCGCTCGCCCGCGGCACGATCATGCATCACTTCGACGCCCCTCCACGGGCCCTCGCTCCAATACTCCCGAGGGGAAGAGTGCTCCAAGGAATGGGCCTGCGCCCATCCGATACCGTGGGCGAGAATGTGGTTTACCGGGCCACGTATGCATGATGATAATGGTTTCCATAACGTAACACCCCTTCATGAGGCGAATTTCTATACTGCATTATACTATATAAGTAGAATCAGAAATTATTCACAATTACTCAGGAGCTACATGATATGAGTGATTTATTTGAATCTCGGACTAACAATTTCGCACGCGACTTGTTCTCTATCGCCGGAGCACATCAGGCTCCAACGGTACATTTGCCGACGCTCGATATCTCGCGACTCAATGGCGGTGCGGAAGATCGCGCGCGATTCGCCACTGACCTGCGCGGCATCCTCCACGAGCATGGCTTCTTCTATCTGGCGGGGCATGGCGTGGCGCCAAGCCTGATCCAGGAGACGATCGATGCCGCCAAACAGTTTTTCGCTTTGCCGGAAGCCGACAAACTCTCGATCGACATTGTCCGGTCGGCGCAATTCCGCGGCTACACGCGCGCCGGTGGGGAGATCACCGGCGGCACGCAAGACTGGCGCGAACAGGTCGATTTCGATTGCGAGGAGCCGCTCGTCCCGATCGGCCCGGACACCCCCGCTTGGAAGCGGACGCTCGGTCCCAATCAATGGCCATCGGCGATGCCCGAGCTGAAGCACGTCATCCTGCGCTACCAGGCGGAAGTTACGCGGGTGGCGATCAATGTTCTGAAAGCGATCGCCATCGCGCTCGGGCAGGATGAGGATGCCTTTCGACCGCTCTATGAACCGCGCCCCCGCCAGCATCTGAAGATCATTCGTTACCCGGGGCGTGAACTCACCAGCTCGAGCCAGGGGGTGGGCGCCCACAAGGATGGCGGGCTGGTGACGATCCTGTTGCAGCGCGAGCGGGCGGGTCTGCGCGTCCAGCAGCAGGATGGCAGCTGGATCGATGTGCCTCCCGTGCCGGGAACCTTCATCGTCAACACGGGTGAGTTGCTTGAGCTGGCGACCAACGGGTTCGTCCGCGCCGACGTCCACGCCGCAGTCACCCCGCCGCCGGGCACGGCAAGATCTTCGATCGCGTTCTTTCTCGGCGCCAGTCACGAATGCGAGGTGCCGCTGATCGCACTACCGCCCGAGCTGAAGCAGGCGGAGCGCGGCGTAAGTTCCGATCCGCGGAATCCGATGTTCCGGGATGTCGGGATGAATCATCTCAAGGCCCGCATCCGGTCGCATCCGGACGTCGCGAAAGCGCACTACGCCGACGTCATGTGACAAGCCTCCCGACGCGACCTGTCGCACGCTGCCCCCACCCGGGCGGAGCGCGCGACGGGCGTTTCGCGATCAGAGAAACTCGTTCGGAATGTAGAGCGGCATCGAATCCTCCCACAGGCTGTCGGTGAGGATCCGCTTATTGCCCCCGTCCGCATCCATGATGAAAATCTGGCCATAGGGCTGGAAGGTGAAATCGTAGATCGCGGCCTCATCGCGAAAACCGTACATGCCGCTCGACCACAGGATGCGGCCGTCATGGGTCCAGACCGAATGAGCGTCATTGGCGCCGGTATAGGTCAGTGTCCTGAGGTCGGAACCATCCGGGCGGATGGTACAGACATCGAAATTGGCCGGGCCGGTCTTGCGCGTGAAGGTGATCAGTTCCCCGTCCGGCGACCAGAAGGGAAGGTTGTCGACTTCGGTGGTCAGGACCCGGACGCTCCGGTCTTCGAGGTCGAAGATGCGCAGGCCGTAATGGCCATCGCCCCATACCCGGTACACGATGTAGCGACCGTCGGCCGAATAGCTCGGGAAGCCGGCATGAACGGTGCCGTCGGTCAGCGCCTCGTAGAACGAACCATCGCTCTTGACCCGCATCAACGTCGCCTTGCTGTTTTCGCGCTCCTGGAACCAGTTGCCGAGGCCGAAGGCGATCCATTCTCCGTCAGGCGACCAGCCCGGCTGGAAGGCGCCGGCAATGCCCTTCTTGCTCAGGATGGGATCAAGGCCCTTGCCCGCTGTATCGAAGACGATTTTCTGGTCGGAGCCGTCGGGCTTCATCGTCACGATCGACGATGTGCCCAGCTGCTTCTGCGTGATGGCAAGCCTGCCCTGCCGGGAAAGCACGGGGAAAACGTCGGTCGAGCGATAGGCCCACTCGCCGTCCCAGCTGTAGAGCGGCTTGTCCTGTGCGCGAAAGGCGAAGTCGACCTTTTCATAGACGACCTTGCTGCCATCGGGTGACCAGCAGGGCGAGCGCAGCTGCCTGATCACCGGTTCCGCACCCGAGGTGTAATGCAGTCCGGTCTTCGGCGCGTCCTTGTTCAGCCAGGCGGCGTCGGTTGCACGGATGCCGCCCTGACCACCGCCGGCCTTGATGTAATAGGCGACATCCTTGCCGTTCGGCATGAACTGCGGCGCCAGCTTCAGTTCCGGGCCGCTGCTATGCTCAATGCGATCCGTGCCCGTCGCGACATCGACCGAGATGATCTGCGATCCGCATCGGCCGATCCATTCGGGACGGCGCGCGCCCCAGGTGTGTTCGGTTTCGATCTCGTAATAGACGATGCGCTGGCCATCGGGCGACCATTTGGGCGACCCGAGGCAATAGCCCGGCTTCGAGACGATCTTCCGGAAATCGCTGCCATCGGCGCGCATCACATAGATCGACAATTCCTGGGTGTGTTCCCAGCCATGCCCGTCGCTATGGCCGGTCCACGCCGTGTTGCGATCCGACGAAAAGGCGATCCACGCGCCATCGGGCGACCAGGCCGGGCGGAAATAGCCATCCGGGCTTTGCCAATTGCCGGCAATTGCCGGGTCTGCGGTCAGGCTGCGCCGCTCACCGGTGGCAAGGTCGATCAACCAGATATTTGCCTTGTAGCCCTCGGCAGTCGACACATAGGCTGCCTTGGTGCCGTCCGGAGACAGGACAAGCACGTCCTCAACCGACGGCGTCGCGACGATCGCCTCGAGATCGCTGCCGTCGGTGCGGCAGCGATAGACATCGGCCTGGCCATCGCCGTTACGCTCGGTGGTGAAGGTGATCCACGCGCCATCGGGCGAAAAGCTTGCATGATAGTCCATAGTCGCACCCGACAGCAGCGGTCGCTCGTCCGTTCCATCGCTGTTTGCGATATAGAGCGTTGAGGCTGACGGACCGATCCGGTTCATCAGCATCACGCCCTTCTTGTCCGGCACAGCGCTGGTGACGCCGGGCAGCGCCGCGGATCCGGTTTGATCGTTCACCTGAAGTCTCCTGATTTTCGGATATGAAGATGCAGCGACATCAACGCCGCCGCTCGATCTGCTGGGCGACCGCGTCGATCAAAGCGGCAATCTCATGCGCTTCGCCGCTGGCCAGCTGGGCGGTGGCATTGGCGAGCACCATTTTGAGATTCTCCATGGCGCGGCGCACCGGCGCATCGAGCTCGCGCTCGACGGTTGCGACCGAAGCAAGCCGCGCGTTCAAGGCCGCCACCTCTTCTGTCGCTGCTTGCAGTTCGACCTCGCCTGCGGGCGTGATCGCAAAAGTCTTTCGCGGGCCGTCCCCGGTGCTGGCGGCGATCAACCCGAGATCTTCCAACACCGTCAGCGCCGGATAAACGACGCCTGGGCTGGGTGCATATTCCCCGCGCGACAAGCGTTCGATCGAGCGGATCAGATGATAACCATAGCCCAGTTCAGCCGCGATCAGCGAGAGCAGCAGGATGCGGAGCTCGCTCGCCGTCAACATGCCGCCACGGCCGCGATCATGATGGCCCGCGCTGCCCCAGCGCTTGCCGCCACCACCGCCCCCGCCAAATCCGCGACCTCCTCGGCCCATAGGATGCATGTCAGAAATCTTCCCGTATCACGATATACTCAAGATATATCTTGAACACTCTTACGTCAACCGGTGGTTTACGCGGCCCCGGCTCCGGGCATCGATCCAGACACTGGGAACACGATATGTGGTCGCGGCTCAGTGGAGGATTTCTGCCGACTATGTCTCTGAATCACAGGAAAATTTCAACCCGTGAGTTTTGATCAGCATGAGCGTGATACCATCAACCCGACGCGCGATCATGGTGGCGCAGCTCAAAAGTTATCAGCCGGCGACGCTTGTCGATCACCCACAACGGCGAACTGCCTCTATCTTCAAGATACCAATTGCGGGGTGGGCTCGGGCTTGCCTGCTTCTCGCCGCTCTACGGGCAACGGATCGCGAAAACGCGACGGCAACGAATTTTGGGAGGGTTTAGATGCGCAGGTATTTCCACACCGCTTTTCGATCGGCATTGCTCACCGGAGCAGGCTGTGCGTCGCTCTTGTCGGGCACGGCTCAGGCCCAGACGACAGCGACAGCGACACCCGATGCGTCCGTGGCCACGCCGCCGCTGGACAACCAGCAGACCGAGGATATCGTGGTCACGGCGCAAAAGCGTTCGGAGAACGCCCAGAACGTACCGATCGCCATCACCGCGCTTGACGGCCAGAAGATTGCCTCGACCGGTGTAGCCGGCATCGAGGGTCTGCGCAGCGCGGTTCCGGCGCTGAACGTCACCACGGCTGTCTCCGGCTTCGGCCTGCCGCGCATCCGCGGCATCGGCGCGACCGGCCAGGGTGCCGGCATCGAAAACCCGGTCGCAGTGTATGTTGATGGCGTCTATTACGGCGCTGCCTTCGGCGTGCTTCAATCGCTGTTCGATACCCAGCAGGTTGCCGTCCTGAAGGGGCCGCAGGGTACGCTGTTCGGGCGCAACGCAACTGGCGGCCTGATCCAGATACAGACGCAGGATCCGACGTTCCTCTGGAAGGGGCGCGGCGAAGTCGGCTACGGCAATTACAATACAGTGAGCGCAGCAGCCGTTGTCAGCGGCCCGCTCAGCGACAAGCTCGCGATCAGTCTCTCGGGGCAGTATGAAAACCGAGACAAGGGCTTCGGCAGGAACCTGTTCACCGGTAGCGACGTGCAAACGGCGACCGAATGGGCGGGCCGGGCCAAGCTGCTGTTCAAGCCGGTCGATGGCACGAAGTTCCTGCTGTCGGGCGATTTCAACGGTCGCAATTCGGTCGATCCGGCGTTCGTCAATTTCGCGCGGAACACGCTCGGGCAGGACGTGCCAACGGTGATCAAGGCGCTTGGCGGCGATCCCCAGCGCGACATCAACACCGATGTCGATCCTTATAGCGAGGCACGGCAATGGGGTGTCAGCCTGACATACGACCAGGAACTCGGCGGCGTTTCACTTAAGAGCATCACGGCCTATCGCAGGAGCACCCTCACCTCGCTGTTCGATCCGGATGGGACTACCAACCGTTCTTTGGTGATCGACAACAGGCAGCTCGACAAGCAATTTACGCAAGAAGTGAACCTGCTGTCGAGCGGCTCCGGCGCGTTCCAGTGGGTTGTCGGTGGCTATTACATGAATGATTATGCCGGCCTGCTGCCCTTCTCGCGTACACAAGGGCTCGCCATTGCCGGCACGGTCGGCCCAGCCGGGCGGATCGATAATGTGACCCGCGTGCGGCTCAACTCCTATTCCGCCTTCGCCCAGGGCACCTATGCCATCGATCGCGCGACCCATCTGACCGCCGGCATCCGCTACACGAAGGACGAGCGTTCATTCGAAGGCGAGACCGTCCTATTCAACAGCATCACCAGTGCCACGATCGTCGCGCCCTACACGCCGGCCAAGCTTGATTTCGGGAAAGCCAGCTGGCGGTTGTCGCTCGATCATCGCTTTTCACCGGAGCTGCTGGTCTATGCGAGCTACAATCGCGGCTTCCGTGCGGGAGCCTTCGGACCGCAAGTGGTGGGCACAACGATCCCGATCCTCACGCCCGAAGTCGTAGATGCGTACGAGGTCGGCCTGAAATCCGACTTGTTCGATCGCCGTGTTCGCCTGAATCTGTCGGCCTATTACAATGACCAATCGACCGTTCAGGTGATGCAGGTCATCTCGGGCGTTCAGCAGATCTACAACGCGAAGGGCGCGCGGATTTACGGCCTGGAGGGCGACCTTACCGTCGCGGTAACGAACAATTTCCACTTGTTCGGTGGCTTCGCCTGGACGCATGCGCGCTACAAATCGTTCACCGACGCGGTGATCTCGATCCCGTTCCCGACGTCTTCGACATTCAGCACCACCCAGTACAGTTATGTCGACAGCACGAGCGGCGCGACCATTGCGAATACGACCTGCCTTGGCGTGTTCGTGCCGCCGACGATCACCACCCAGGCAGGCCGCGACGCCTACTATCGTGCGCAAACTGGCGGCAATTGCCTGCTGCGCGGCGACGCTTCGGGCAACCGGCTCCAGAACACGCCGGAACTCACGCTAAGCCTTGGAGGCAATCTCGATGTGCCCACATCGATCGGCAAGTTCTCGCTGTCGGGGAACCTGTATTATAATGGCGGTTATGTCGGCACTCCCGATGAGCGAGTGGTTCAGCCAGCCTTCACGACGCTGGCGGCGTCGCTGACCTGGCATGCGCCGGGCGACAATCTCTATGCACGGCTCTGGGCTCGCAACCTGACGAATGCGTTCTATCGGTCACAGATTGGCGCCTCCAATAGTGGTGACAATGGCTATAGCGGCCCGCCACGAACCTATGGCCTGTCGCTTGGGTTCAAGTTCTGATGTGCGGGAGGAGATAAGGCGAGATGGCATTTAATCGACGTTCGGTCCTGCGTCTCGCGGCGCTCGGCCTGGCCACCGCCACGCTCTCCAGCGCAACTCTCGCGCAGCAATTGCCGGCAGTTCCAGCAGCATCGGGCTTGCGCCTGACGCTGCTTGGCACCGCCGGCGGGCCGCCGCCGCATATCGACCGGTCGCAGCCCGCCAGCCTGTTGCAGGTCGACGGCAAATCCTACCTCATCGATGCCGGCGAGAATGTCGGCCAGCAGACGCTCAGAGCCGGGGTGCCGCCGAGCCGCATCGACGCGACCTTCATCACCCATCTTCACTGGGACCATGTCCTCGGGCTGGGCTATCTCATGGCGACCGGCTGGATGATGGGCCGAACCGTGCCGATGTCCGTGATCGGCCCGCCGGGGCTGTCGACCTATGTGAAATCCGAAACCGCCGCCCTCGGCGTCGGCGAGGATATTTTCCGGCCGCAAATGCCCAGCCGCCAGGCCCTGGCCGGCCTCTATCCGGTTCAGGAAGTGAACCTTGCGGGCCCCGCCGAAATCTTTCACGACGAAAAGGTTCGTGTCACCGCGGTGCCGGGTTCACATTTCGGTACGGTTCGGGGGGCGCCCCACGCTTATGGCGTCGACAAGGCCTATGCCTATCGCTTCGACACCGCCTTCGGCAGCGTGACGTTCACCGGCGACACCGGCCCGTCCGACGCGGTAACCGCGCTCGCCCATGGCAGCGACATATTGGTCAGCGAAATCTGCGACGTCGACAGCATGCGCAAGGCGCTCGTCGCGGCCGAGGGACCAGGTGCGCGGCTCGACGCGCTGATCGCCCATATGCAGGAAGAGCATCTCAGCCCCGAAGCGGTCGGCCGCATGGCCAGCGCAGCAGGCGCCAGGAAGCTGGTCCTAAGTCATTTCGTGATGGGCCGCGGCGTCGATCCGCAGTCGCTGGTCGCCAAGGTCCGCCTCTTTTACGCGGGTGAGATCATCGCCGGGCAAGACCTGACGACGATCGACATTGGCCGCTAGGCGCCGCTCACTCCGTTACGGCGTGTCGCGCGTCGTTGTAGATCTGGATCGTTCCGCCGATCTTGTTCGGTGCCTGAGCGCGGCTCTTGAACCAGGTCCCGAGGAACGCGACCAGTTCGCGCACCTTGCGCGGGCCGTTCCCCCCCGGTGCATAGGCCGCGTAGAGCGGCGCTTCCTCGAGCGCGATCGACGGAAGAACCTGCTGCAAGGTGCCCCGTGCAAGATCAAGCGCGGCGACGCGTTCGGGCAGCATCGCTATGCCGAGGCCCCGGACGGCTGCCGTACAAAGCGAGAAGAAACTGTTCGATGCGAAGCGCGGCGGCTGCTTCAGGTCGACGCGTTTGCCGTCGCCAAACACCCATTGCGTTTCGGAAAGCTTGGTCAGGCAATCATGGTGCGCCAGGTCGGCGATTGCGACCGGTGCGCCCCGCTCGGCGAGATAGTCGGCCGATGCCACCAGTACATATTCGATGGCGCCGATCTTCTTCACCATGATGTCGGAATCGCGCACCCGGCGCGGCTGGATGCAGAGATCGAAGCCGCGGCTGAGGAATTCATGTGGGTTGAGCGAGATCTCGCCGACGTGCAGCTGAATGGTGATGGCGGGATAGGCGCGGCAGAAATCGACCGCCGCGTCGGACATGTCGAAATTGCCGACCCATTTCGGGCAGACGATCGAGATGTTGCCCTCGATATTGTCGCGCATCGCCGCGATGGCATTCTCGCCCGAACGCAGCTCGGCCAGCACCTGCTTGCAGACCTCGTAATAGCGCAATCCCGCTTCCGATGGCGTGACCGACCGGGTCGTCCGGTTGAGCAGACGCACGCCGAAATAGGTCTCCAGATCCGTGATGTGGCGCGAGACCAGAGCCCGGGAAATGCCGAGATCCTCGGCCGCCGCCGTAAAGCTTGCATAGTCGACCACCTTCGAAAAGGTAGTCATCGTCACCAGTCGATCCATCTTGCTCCGCACCCAGGCACAGGCCGCTTCCGGCGATCTCGCGCCCCAAATCTGTGCACGTCTCCGGGGGTACTGTCGAGAGCGCAGCGGGTCGAGAACCGCATTGGTCATCCTGTCGCAACAGTGAGTTCAACCGCGTGGCAGTTGCGCCGGCCAGTTCAATCACGGCACTGTTCAACACAATGAAGGAGAGGGTTTAATGGCCGATCAAGCGAAGGGTCGCTGGTCCGAAATTATCGTGATCTATGCCCTCAGCGTCGCAAGCGCGATGGTGGTCAGCGAAGGCGTTCCGGCGCTGGGCGGCATTGCCGCCGAGTTGCACCCGCGCTCGCCGGCGGCGATTGGCCTGATCATGTCAATCCCGGCGCTGGTCGTCGCGATCGGCGGGCTGCTCACCGGCTGGCTGGTCGATCGGGCCGGCGACCGCCGCGTCCTGTTGGCGGGCGGCGTCATCCTGCTTGCCGGCGATATCGGCGTGATCCTGTCATCGGGCATTGGATCGCTTCTCGCATGGCGTGTGGTTGGCGGCGTCGGATATCTGTGCATGGCGGTCGCCGGCGTCGCGATGCTCATCCGCATTTCACACGGACGCGCCCGCGTTGCCGCGCTGGCCCTGTGGTCGACCGTGATTCCCGCAAGCTTCATCGCCGCCTTTCTGGCCGGGGCGCTCCTCAATGGCTTTGGCTGGCGCTGGATCTTCGGCACCCACGCATCGGTATCAGCCGCACTCCTCGTCGCGGGCGCGTTGATGTTGTCTGCCCGGCAGGAGGGCGAGATCGTCGTGTCGCGCACCGCTGGCATTACCTCGGTTCTCCGATCGCCCTGGCCTTATGTGCTCGGCATTTCCTTCGCATCAGCCGCCTTTCTCCAGACGGGCATGATCGCTGTCCTGGTGAAATTGCTGGCGATGCGCATCGGCGCCACCGAGGCGGAAGTTCACTCCTTCAGCATCCTGGCCATGCTCTTCAACCTGGCCGGCGCGTTCTCGGTGGGCATGTTGCTCAACAGGGGTGTCCCCGCCTGGATCATCGGTGCCGTAGGCGCGGCGATATCGGCCGTGGCCACGCTGCTTTTACGCCTGGTGGTTGCAGACCTGGCCACAGCGATCGTGGTCGATTGCCTCCTCCTGTTCGGGTGCGGCCTGCTTGCCGGGATGTGGGCATTGCTGCCGCGGGCCGCGCCGTCACCGCAATCGTTCGGTGCCACCAGCGGCATCGTTACCCAGATCACGCTGATCGGCGTCTTGTTCGGCCCCCCAGCGGCTTTTTTCGCCCTCGGCGCCGGCCCGATCGGCTTCGTTGTGATCGTCGCCGTCATGCTGCTCGGCACGGCCGCCGCCGTGCCAGTGTGGCTCAAGAAATCATCGCCAGATGCCGCGTCCGGTGCGCCCGACGCGGCCATGTCGGCGCACTGATAATCCTCAACTCCAGAAAGAGAAAACATGACGATACCCAGCTTGCAGGACGGCATCGACAAGGCCGGATCGCCGATGAATCTGCTGTGGAAACCCAATCCGCCTCTCCAGACAGTCCCTGTCGTTCAGCCCGAATTCTCCGGCTGGGCAAAGGAGCAGGTCGCCTGGCAGGATGGGGTCATCCTCTATGATCTCTGCCACCATATGAACGACCTCTTCATCGAGGGGCCGGACGCGATGAAATTGCTCATGTCCGTCAGCGCCAATGATTATGAGAAGTTCGCGATCGGCCAGGCCAAGCAGTTCGTGCCGGTCACGCGCAACGGCGACATCATCACCGATGGCATTCTGATGCGCACCGGCGTGGACAGCTTCATCCTGAGCGGCGTGCCCGCCTCGCAAACCTGGGTCCGCTATCATGCCGACCGTGGCGGCCATGACGTAACCTACCGCGCGGACCCGGATTCGGCGAACCGCAAGGGAGGCCCGCCGGCAATGTTCCGCTATCAGGTGCAGGGGCCCAAGGCGATGGAAGTGGTCGAGCGCGCGCTCGGCGCGGCACCGCCCAAGGTCAAGTTCTTCCATTCGGAGGAAGTGACGATCGCCGGGCGCAAGCTGCGCGCCTTCCGCCACGGCATGGCCGGGCAGCCCGGCTTCGAACTGCTTGGCCGCTGGGAAGACAATGATGCCGTCAAGCAGGCGCTGCTCGACGCCGGCGAACCCTCGGGCATCGTGCAGGTGGGCGGCCTGGCCTATTATACCAACGGGATCGAGAGCGGCTGGATTCCGACCCCGACACCGGGCATCTATTCCGATCCTGAGCTGGAGGATTACCGCAAGTTCGTGTCGCTGTTCTCGTACGAGGGCCAGAAGCCGATCCATGGCAGCTTCTACTCGGATGATATCGAGGATTATTACATCTCGCCCTACGAGCTGGGCTATGGGCGCTCGATTGCCTTCAATCACGATTTCATCGGTCGCGAGGCGCTGGAAAAGGCGAAGGACAGCGTCCGACGCACGCGCGTCACGCTCGTCTACAATGCCGACGATGTGAAGGAAGTTCTCGGCGCTGATCCCGGCTATCTGCTCCGCTACCCGCGCGATCGTGTCGAGGTCGGTGATGAAATGGTCGGGCTCGCCATGTACACCGCGAACTTCCCCCAGCACGGCACATTGCTGTCGCTCGCCCTGGTCGACAAGCGCCATGCCGAACCGGGCACCGAAGTCGCGGTGGCATGGGGTGAGCACCCCGGTGCCGGCGCGCCGCTCGACGCCCACAAGGCGTTTCCGCGGATACGCGCGACAGTGCAGTCGTCGCCCTATGATCCCTATGCGCGCAGCGGCTATCGCGCCTGAACTCGTGAGAGGCGCCCGCCACCGCGGCGGGCGCCTTTTCTCAGCGAGGCGGCCGCGCCGCTTTCACTGTGTTGCTCATCAGGCAGGCGATCGTCATCGGCCCGACGCCATTCGGCACGGGCGTTACCACGGCTGCGTGCTCCATCTCGTCGGCCGCAGCGTCGCCGACCAGGCGCGCCTTGCCATCGCTGCCGATGACGCGCGTGATCCCGACGTCGATCACCACCGCGCCGGGCTTCACCCAATCGCCGCGAACAAGCCTTGGCGATCCGGTGGCCACCACGACGATGTCGGCGCCGCGCACGATCCCGGGGAGGTTTTGCGTGTAGATATGCGTGACCGTCACGGTGCATTCGCGCTCCAGAAGGAGCAGCGCAACCGGCTTGCCGACGATGTTCGATTTGCCGATGACGACAGCCTTCAGGCCACGAAACTCGGTGATCACCTGCTCGAGCAGCAGCATGCACCCCAAGGGCGTACACGGCGTCAGGCCTTCGCCGCCGATCGAAAGACGACCCACATTGACCGGATGGAAACCGTCCACATCCTTGGCGGGGTCGATTGCGTCGAGCACGCGCTTCGCGTCGATCTGTGGCGGCAACGGCAACTGGATCAGGATACCATGGACCGCCGGATCGGCGTTGAGCGATCCGATCAACGCCAGCAGATCAGCCTCGGCAGTATCGCCCGGAAGCCGATGCTCGAACGACCGGATGCCGACCTGGCGCGCCCTGAGCATTTTTCGCGCGACATAAATCTCGCTCGGCGGATCTTCACCGACCAATATCACCGCCAGACCCGGTGCGATCCCGCCGTTCGCCAGCATCGCCGAGATTTCGTCGGCGACGCTGCGGCACAGCGCGTCAGCCACCGCGTCGCCGCGCAGGATTTGGACCATGGCTAGTCGCCAAAGACGATGGTGCGATGACCGTCGACGATGACGCGTTGCTCGAGATGCGCGCGGACCGCGCCGGCCAGAACGCGACGTTCCACGTCGCGGCCCTTGCGCACCATATCCTCGGGTGAATCGGCGTGCGTTACCCGTTCCACTTCCTGGCGGATGATCGGGCCTTCATCGAGGTCGGACGTCACATAATGCGCCGTCGCGCCGATCATCTTCACGCCGCGCGCATAAGCCTGATGATAGGGTTTCGCGCCCTTGAAGCCGGGAAGGAAGCTGTGATGGATGTTGATGCAGCGTCCCTCGAGAAAGGCCGACAGGTCATCCGAGAGGATTTGCATGTAACGGGCCAGAACGATCAGATCGGCGCTGGTTTCGGTGGCCACCTGCTTGATCCTGGCTTCCTGCTGCGCCTTTGTCGCAGGCGTGACCGGGAGATGAAAGAACGGCACGTGCTCCGGGATCCAGGTCTGCAGCGCCTCCCGGTCGTGATTGGAGATGATGCCGACGATATTGGCATCGAGTTCGCCGATGCGCGCCCGGTAGAGCAGATCGACCAGGCAATGGTCGAACTTCGACACCAGCAGAAGCAGGCGCTGCGGGTCGCCGGCGCAGCGCAGATTGACGGTCATGCCGTCCGCTCTCAGGCCTTCGAGCGACGCTTCGAGCGCGGGCAAGGAGAGGTCGCTTTGAAACTCGAGGCGCATGAAGAACATGCCGCCGAGCTGGTCGGCGAAATGCTGGGCCTCGAGGATATTGGCGCCCGTCTTGAACAGGGCACCGCTGGCCGCGGCGACCAGGCCGGGTCGATCGGCGCAGCTGATGGTCAGGCGAAAGATGGTCTGCTGGGAATTCATGGGTTCGGATCCGGAAAAAAGCGGGATGGAAGAAATCAGCCGGCGCGGAGCCTGTTCTCAAAGGCCCATTCGGCCATTTTCTGCAGGCCGCCGAACGGATAGAGGTGGATCGCGACGTCGCCGTGCACGGCGGGTATGATGCCGCCCGCCAGCGCGCCGTACAGGCGATCGGGTCCGGCGGTGTTGAGGAGCCGGGTGATCGAGGCGCCATATTTGGCCATCACCCGGGCGGACGCCCCGACGCCGCAGCGTGCGGCAAAGCGCAACAATGTGCCGACATTGGCCGGGCCGGGCAGGCCAAGCCGTACCCGTGCCTGCACCCCGTCGGTGCGCAGTGCCGATAGCCATGCCAGCATCGGATCGGGGTCGAAGGCGAATTGCGTCATGATCTCGGCGGCAAGATTCTGCCCATCGAGAGAAGCGATCTTGTCGCGCATCGCCTGGGTAAGTGCCGCCTGCGCAATCTGCGGATGCCCCTCGGGGTAGCCGGCAATCCCGACGGAGCGGATGCCATGGTCGCTGAGCTGCGCGGCGACGATCAACGCAAGCGCGTCCTCGAACGGCCCGGCCTGCACACCATTGTCGCCCGCGATGACAAACACGCGATCGACCTGCGCCTCCGCCGCCAGACCGGCGAGGAAGCGTTCTAGCGCCGCCGCCGATGCGATCCTTCGCGCGGCGATATGCGGCATCGGCGTCAGGCCGACCCGCCGGGCTTCCCGCGCCGCATCGATGCGCGCCGCGTCGGTCTCGGTCGGCAAATAGGTGATCGAAACCATCGTACCCGCTGGCACGAGCGTTCTGATACCTTCAAGCCGGCCGGCGTCCTTCGCTGATATCTCGAACGAATAGCCGGTCAGCAGATCGGCATCCGCAATGGCCTCAACGCCCGCGGTCGCAGCAGCAATCATGTCATCCCCTCCAAGACCATGCGCCACACAGATTTCGGTCATGCGGGCAGCCGACGGTGTCGCCGTCGTCGGAA
>Ga0307508_10004042_pt1 | contig 14518 bp, 12 predicted proteins | sample 9_EM_MG_FD_203089 | JGI IMG/M metagenome (GOLD analysis project Ga0307508, IMG submission 203089) | Populus trichocarpa ectomycorrhiza microbial communities from riparian zone in the Pacific Northwest, United States - 9_EM | ecosystem: Host-associated > Plants > Roots > Unclassified | place... | reverse complement strand
AGCCAGGTGCGGCTGTGCCAGAAGCGCAGCTGGAACCATGCGTTCCGTAGCCCCACGCGTCGGACCTCACCGGGGAAGCTCCACAGCGCAGGCCAGGTGTAGGCCTTCCGCGGTGGCGTCGGATACAGATCGCACACGTTGTCGATTAGCGCGACGGTGCCGCCGGGCCGCACGAGGCTCTTCAAGTGTTCCAAACCCGCCCGGTAGTCCTCCAGGTGGTGCAGCATCGTGTGGCTGTAGACCAGGTCGAAGCCGCCTTTGCCTTCCAGGTCGAACAGGTCCTTCACCAGGTAGCGCACGTTGGGCCGTGCCCTCTTGGCCGTGGCGATCTCGATCAGGGGACCGCTCAGATCCAGACCGGTGACTTCCTCGAAGCTGTCCGCCAGAACCTCGACCGCGTGTCCCGAGCCGCAGCCGGCGTCCAGAGCCCGTTCCCCCTTCAGGCCGAGGTCGAGCAACCAGGCGGTGTTCTGCCCTGGGAGCAGGCTCACGAAGCGGTCGTAGTCGAGGGCGAACCGGTCGAAGGACTGAGGGTCAGCTGTCTGCGTCATACCTCTCCCGTACACGGCATGGCCCCGCGAGCGCAGAGGATCGGCAGAACCCTCGCCGGATCGAATGAGAACTCGCCACGGCTCTCGCCCGTTCACGTGCGCACTCGCCACATCACACGCGCCCCGACACTTCCATCCGGACACCAAGAAGTCGCATACTCGATTTTCCGCTCATTGAGACTGCTTATTCCTCAATGGACTCCGACATGCCGAGGTGTGGGCAGTGCTCCGGCAGCCACGGACAGGACGGTTCGCAAGGGCGAGGAAGGGTTGTCCGCACGCCAGGCCAGCGCGGCCTGGAGTTGTACGGCCGATCCCGCCAGGGGGCGGTAGACCAGGCCGTTCTGCTGGACGTGCTGGCACGAAGTGAGCGTCAGTGTCACCCCCACTCCAGCGGCCACCAGAGCGAGGATGGTGTAGGAGTCGGGCGCTTCCTGAACCACCCGAGGTGTGAACCCGGCGGTCTCACAGGCGCGGAAGGTGGCGTCGCGCAGGGATGAGCCCGCGTTGGCGGGGAAGCTGACGAACGGCTCATCGGCCAAAGCGGTGACCGGGATCGACTCGGATTCCGCCAGTGGGTGGTCGAGGGGGAGTGCGCACACCAGCTGCTCCTCGGCGATCACGCGGGTGGAGACTCCGAGCCGGGTGACCGGAAGGCGGACGAAGCCGAGATCGAGCGATCCCTCCGCGACCCGCGCCAGGGCGACATTCGCGTACGTCTGCCCTTCCAGGACCAGCTCGATCCCCGGATGCGACGCTCGGAGCGCCCGCGTGAGGAGTGGCAGGCTCTCGTGACTGGAAGCACCCGCGAAGCCCACGGTGACTCGCCCGTACTCGCCTCGGCCGGCTGCCCTGGCCGCACGCTGTGCGACGTCGACGCCCGCGAGCACGGTCCGCGCCGGTTCGAGGAAGGACCGGCCCGCGCTGGTCAGCCGGACCGACCGGGTATTGCGCTCGAACAGCTGGACCCCCAGCTCCTTCTCCAGCCGCCGGATCTGCTGACTGAGGGGCGGTTGGGCCATCTGCAGCCGCTGTGCGGCCCTCCCGAAGTGCAGTTCCTCCGCCACGGCGATGAAGGCCGTCAGATGGCGCAGTTCCATGACCGTTCCCGTCCCTGCGGCTTTCGATATATCAATTCAGAGTCTCAGTCCGACTCTAATTTGGTATTGGACGCTAATCAATGAGCAGTGCCAGGGTGTGGTGGACCATTCGTCCACGCCGAGGAGCACCTCATGGGACCGGATGCCCTGCCCACAGAGGCCATGAGCTCTGCCAGGGACAAGACGATGGGGATGCGGGAAGCGATCACCTCCTTCGTCCACGACGGCAACACCGTCTGTCTGGAGGGCTTCACTCATCTCATCCCTACCGCAGCCGGCCACGAGATCATCCGGCAGGGACGCAGGAACCTCGCCGTCGTCCGTATGACCGCCGACATCGTCGTGGACCAGATGCTCGCCGGTGGCTGTGTTTCGAGGCTGGTCTCCTCGTTCGTCGGCAACTCCTCGGCAGGATCACTCGGGGAGTTGCGGCGCCGGATGGAGAGTGGAGTACCCGAGCCGTTGGAGTTCGAGGAGTACAGCCACTACGGCATGGTGTGCCGGTATCTCGCGGGAGCCCAGCGTCTGCCCTTCTACCCACTGCGCTCCTACGCCGGGAGTGACCTGCCGTCCGTCAACCCGGCCATCCGCAAAGTGGCGTCGCCTTACACCGGCCCGAACGGAGAACTCGAGCAGATCTACGTGGTGCCGCCGGTCAACCCCGACGTGACGATCGTGCACGCCCAGCGCGCCGACCGTTCCGGGAACACACAGGTCTGGGGGCTCACCGGAGTTCAGGCCGAAGCAGTCTTCGCCGCGCGGAGAGCCGTCGTCGTCGTGGAGGAGATCGTCGCCGACGAAGTCGTACGGTCCGATCCGAACCGCACCATCATCCCCGCGCACGCCGTGGACGCGGTCGTCGAGTGTCCTCGGGGAGCCCATCCCTCCTTCGCACAGGGCTACTACGACCGGGACAACGCCTTCTACCGGTCCTGGTCGCACATCAGCAGAGACCCGGTGCGCCTGGAGAACTGGATGGCCGAGTGGATCCACGGCACGCGCGACCACGCGGAATACCTGGCCAAGCTCCAGGGCGAGTTCGACTCACGTCTCGCCGTCGGTGAGGCGCCGAGCCTCCCGGTGAACTACGGACGGCGACTGTGACCGACCCGAGCACCGACCCCGTACGAGCGGCATGCGCGGAACGGGCACGACGAGCCAAGGAGTACCGGACATGAACGCCCCGCCCGAGGAAGCCGCTACGGGATCAGTCACCTCCTCGGAGCTGCTGGCCGTCGTCGCCTCGCGTGAACTCGTCGGCCGACTAACCGTCTTCGCCGGCATCGGCCTGCCGACCCTGTCGGCCTCGCTGGCACAGCTGACGGTCGCCCCCGCACTGGAGGTCGTCTACGAGTCGGGAGTGTGCGGAGCGCACCCGTCCCACCTGCCCGAGACCATTGCCGACGCCGTGCTGATCACGGACGCCGAAGCGGTGCTCGCCATGCCTGCGCTCTTCGGCTACGTCCTGCAGGGCGGTCACATCGGCGTCGGCTTCCTGGGGGCGGCCCAGATCGACCGGTGGGGCAACCTGAACTCCTCGGTCATCGGTGACTGGGCTCGTCCGAAGGTCCGGCTTCCGGGTTCGGGTGGTGCGATGGAGGTCATGGCCAACGCCGGTGAGGTGTTCATCGTGATGCGCCGCCACGAGCCGCGTTCGCTGCCCGACCGGCTCGACTTCTGCACCTCGCCGGGACCGGACCGGGCTTTGGCCGAGGGAATCCGTCCGCTCGGTGCGGGTGTCACCCGGGTCATCACCGACCTGGGCATCCTCGCGAGGCAAGGCCCCGGGGAAGAACTCCAGTTGGTGGCCGTACACCCCGGGGTCACTGTGGATCAGGTCCGCGCGGCCACGGGCTGGGACCTACGGGTCGCCGGAGCTGTGGCCAGTGTGGCGCCCCCGACTGAGAACGAACTGCGCCTGCTGCGCCGGGACGTCGACCCCGGCCGTGTCTACCTGCGCTGAGAGGGCGTCAAGTCCCGCTCTCTCGGTTCGTGATGCTGATCAGCGGCGTCGTCGTCCTGGCAGCGTCGGCACAGGGCCAGGACCGCTGGACCATGCGATGGAAGACCGCGCTGAACGCCTTCGCATCCCTGCTCGCCCACCTCGCGGATCCGACGCACGCCAAGCAGGACCAACACGCACGAGTGCGCCTGGCCGAGCCGGACCTTGGGGTGCACGCCGTCGGCCCACACGTAGACGAAATCGCGGTCGGACAGGTCCCGCTCGCAGAAGGCGGCGTGGTCGTCGTGCCACTGCTTCGTCAGCCGGGTCACGGTTGCCGGCGACAGCCCGGCCGCCGAGCCGAGGAACTGCTCCAGCGCGGGCACGAAGTCCCCGGACGACAGGCCGTGCAGGTAGAGCAGGGGCAGTACCTCGGAGATCTTCGGGGACTTGCGGCACCACGGCGGCAGGATCTTCGAGGAGAACCGCTTGCGCTCGCCGGTGGTCTCGTCGACCCGCCGGTCGTTCACCCGCGGGGCCTTCACCTCGACCGGACCGGCTGCGGTGACCACGGTGCGGGGCCGGTGGTAGCCGTTGCGGACCACCAGGCGACGTCCCTGCTCGTCGGCCGCAGCCGCCAACTCAGTTATTGCTGGTTTACTTCAGCCTCCAGCGCGGCGGCGAGCATCCGCCGGGCGCCGTCGCGCACAATCTCGTCGATGAGGGAGCCGGACTCGGTAAAACCGTCGGCGTTCACTACGCTGAGCACGGGCGTGCCTTCCCGGCCCGCGCTGCGAACGCGGGCCTACTCGGTGACCATCACAGGATCAATCGGGAAGGTAGGCCTTCCGCGTCCAACCCGACGCCGATCCACAAGTCCTGAGCATTGCTCCCCTGAACGGCATCCCAGCTACAACCTCAGTAGCTGCCCGCCGCATGGATGCGCAGCAGCTGATCGGCGAACCGCCGTGCTGCCGGACTGGTCTCGCCCACCGAGGGCATGATCAGGTAGATGTGCCTTTCGAGGCGCACGCCCTCAACCGCGATGAGCCGCAGAACGCTGTCTGGTGCGGTCAGCACCGGGTACTGCAGGCCGACTGGAGCGAAGCCGATACCGACGCCTGCGCTGACCAGCTCGAGGAATAGCTCCCAGTCGCCGACCTCACAGACGACGCGGCGCGGTATGCCTTCGCCGGCGAACGCGGCGTCACTCAACAGGCGAGCCGTCCACCCTGCGGGTACCTCGACGAACTGCTCGTTGGCGAGTTGTCTCAGGTTGACTTCAGCCTGCTCCGCCAGGCGGTGATCAGCACGGCAGACGAGGTGCAGCGGCTCTCGCGCCAGGCGATTCATCCGGAGGCCCGGGACCTGGCTGACCGCGGGTCCGATCACGCAATCCAGTTCTCCCGTCTCGACCATCGAGATCATCGTCAACGCGGGCGCGTACTGCAGGCGCAGGTCGATGCCGGGATGATCGCGAGTGAATTCGCCGAGATAGGAAGCGAATGGCACCAGATGCTGAGCGGAGAGCGAGACGCCGATGCGCAGTGTGCCGATGAGTACATCACGGGTGTGGTGTACGGCCTGTTCCGCCTGCGCAGCGCTGGTCAAGGTCCGGCGAGCCGGGCCCACCAAAGCCTCGCCGGCCGCGGTGAGTCGGACGGGCCTGGTTCCGCGGACGTAGAGGGGCGTACCGAGTTGGCGTTCGAGGGCCTGGAGCGAGTTCGACAGGCCTGACTGCACGATGAGCTCGCGCTTGGCGGCGCGGGTGATGCTGCGTTCCTCGACCAACGCCAGGAAGTGACGTAGCTGTCTGAGTTCCATCGGCCACCGCCTCCAGGCCTGAATTGCAGCATATCTGAACAGTGTCATCTGTCAGGCAGATGCAGTGCATCTGTGCGCACTGCCGCCGGACCGGCATCGGCGTTCTGACGTGCGTGGTTGACGCCGATGAACCAGTAAGGAACACAGTCAGGACAGGAGATCCGCCACATGGCAGACCACTCGACGAATGGCGTCGCGCCACTGCCCGCTGCGGGCGGCTCGCGGCGGGCCGCGTTTGTCATCTCGCTGATCTGCGCCGCCCAGTTCGTGCTGCAGCTGGACTTCAGCATTGTGAACGTGGCGCTGCCGTCGATCCAGCGGGAGCTGGGCATGCCCGCGGCGGAGTTGCAGTGGATCGTCACCGGGTACGCGCTGGCGTTCGGGTCGCTGCTGCTGGCGGGCGGTCGCCTGGCGGACCTGCTCGGCCGGCGGCAGGTGTTGGCCGTCGGCCTGGCCCTGTTCGGGATCGCGTCGCTGGCCTGCGGACTCGCGCAGTGGCCGATCATGCTGATCATCGCCCGGATCGTGCAGGGCGCGGCCGGGGCGATGGTCTCCCCGGCCGCGCTGTCGCTGCTGACGACGACCAACGCAGAAGGGGCCGCGCGCAACAGGGTGCTGTCGATCTGGCAGGCCACCACCGCGGCGGGCGCGACCGCCGGGATCGTGGCCGGCGGGCTGCTCACCCAGTACTTCGGCTGGCGGGCGGTGTTCCTGATCAACCCGCCGATCATCGCCATCATGCTCGCGCTGGTCCCGCGGCTGCCGGCCGGGAAGCGGTCCGGTGGCGGCGGCAGCGTCGATGTGCGCGGGGCACTGCTGGTGACCACCGGCATCGCGGCGCTGATCTTCGGGCTCAGCAGCGGGCAACAGCACGGCTTCACCGCGCCCGCCACACTCATTGCTCTCGCCCTGGCGGTGCTTCTGACCACGGGCTTTGTGTTCGCCGAAAAGCGGTCGGCGGCCCCGATGCTGCCCCTGTCGATCCTGGCGGAGCCGGCCCGTCGGGCCGCGATCGCGGCGATGCTGCTGATCGGCGCCATCCTGGCCGGCTACGTCTACTTCGCGTCGCTCTACCTGCAGAAGGTGCTGGGGTTCAGCCCGGTGGCGACCGGCCTGGCGCTGGTCCCGTCGACCGTCACCGTCGTGCTCGTCTCCACCCTTGGTACCCGCCGGCTGCTGGCCCGGTTCAGCATCAAGGCCGTGCTGCTGGCCGGGCTGGCCTACATGGGCGCCGGGCAGCTGTGGCTGGCGCAGATCACCGCCGGGGCCAGCTACCCGGAGGCGGTGCTGCCCGGCCTGGTACTGACCGCGGCCGGGGTCGGGCTGGCGCTGCCGACCGCGTCGATCGCGATCACCAGCGGGGTCCGGGCCGGCGACCAGGGACTGGCCGGGGCGCTGTTCACCACCAGCCAGCAGACCGGCGCCGCGGTCGGGCTGGCGATCCTCGCCACCGCCGCCGCGGCCTCCGACGGCCACGGCGGCTCACTGGTGGACGGCTACCGCCTGTCGTTCCTGATCGCGACCGGTCTCGCAGTCCTCGCCGCGATCATCGTCGCGCTTCAGCTCAGCTCGAAATCCCACCGCGTTGAACCCGGGCACCAACAGGCCGGCCCCGGCGGATCGCCCCCCGCGCCGCCCACCTCGGCGCAGCTCGGTAAGAGTTGACAGGTCCTACGGCGGGCTGACCGGAAGTGTTCACCTGGCGAGCTGTTCGCCGGGCCGGGGGCGCGTCATCGCTTCGGGGTGCGACGCGGGTTCGGCTGTAGACGGGGGATCCGTCATCAAGGTCGGCGTTCGGCAGGGTCTCCCGTTCCTGGCGGTACCACAGCATGTGCGGCCAGGGCTTCGAGCTGGTCGCTCGGTCTTTCCGGGTCCGCGGGCGGCGGTGCCGGGCGCCGCGCGTCGTATATGCACCGTTTTATTCTTGGCACGTCCGGCGGCCACGGGGCAGGCGGCCACTGGTGGGTCGGACTCATCGTCCTGGTCGTGGCGGCTGTACTCATCGGGTTCGCGGTGCGGCACCGGCTGCGCAGGGCCGCGTCACGCCGGAAGCCGTCAGCCGGTGGTCGGTGAACCCTGCGCCGGGCGCCCTGCGATCCGTTCGCGTGTCTCCTGGCTAGCGGGCGGCGGATTGGTCGCTGCGGCCGTCTCGGCGGACGCGGGATGGTGGTACGGCGATCCGGAGCGCGGGACCGGCTCCCCGGTCGGCAGAGGCGCAGTTGGCCGGCCCGGTGGTGACTGCGGCGGCGTGTGGCTGCGCATCCCCGCGATCCTGCTGCTGACGTTCCTGCTCGTACCGGGCGAACGGTGGACGGTGCTGTACCGGCGGCACTGGAAGGGCCGGCTTGCTGGCCGCTACCGGCCGCGAATGCTACCCCAAGAGTCCAACGTCTACTCAGGACATAGTGGGTAGAAGGCGTATATGGCCACCCCAGGTAGGGGAGCGATTCTGTGACGAGTGACCCGACAGCCAGGGGACAGGGTGACGGTGAGGCGCCTGAACGTATAGCGGTCGCCGAGCTGGTGGGAGTGCTGCGCCCCGCGCTGGCCGAGGTCGTGGACCGGCTGAAGGCCGTGGCGGCGGTGGTCTACCTGGTGAACGAGGACCGCTCCGAACTGTGGGCCGCGATGATCGGCGGCGGTCTGCCTTCGGTCTACACGTTGCCGGGGCGGATGGCGCTGGACTCGCCGCATGCCTCCGCGCAGGCCCTGGCCTCCGGAGAGGTGCGGGTCCAGGCCGACCCGGGCATGAGGAGCGAGAGCGGGTCCCACATCATTCCGTATCCCTATGCCATCGCCTCGGCCCCCCTCCTCGCCACGCACCACCGGTTCGGCGCTCTGACCGTCCTGCGGCTGGAGACCGAGGGAGGCTACGACGAAGCGGACGGCGTGCAGCTGGAAGAAGCCGGCGCCGAGCTGGCCGCGGCCCTCGTCGCGCTCGCCGAGCGCGGCACCGCGATCGTGCCGGGCCACATGCCCGTGGTCGTGCCCATGTTTCGTTCGGCCCCCGTTGCCGGCGCGTCCGCCGCACCCGGCTGGGGGGCGCCCGGCGTCCCCGGCTCCGCGGCCCTGAGCTTCATGTACCCCCTGCGGCGGCTGGCCGACCTGCTCAACCAGGCCACGACGATGGAGCACGTCGTCGCGGCCGCCCGGTTCTGCATCATGGAACCCTTCCAGGCCCGAGCCCTGGCCCTGGCCTCGGTCGGCGAGGGCCGGCTGTGGGTGCTCGGACACAGCGGGGACTCCTCGCGCATCGTCCAGTACCTCCACGGCAGCAGCGTGCACGCCCGGACGCCCGCCGCGGAGGCCGTCCTGGGGAGTCCGCTCTGCATGTACAGCGATCCGGGCGCAGCCGACCCCGACCGCCCCGATGACGTGCCCAATGCCACGGTGTACCTCCCGCTCACCAGCGGCCGGCACCTCTTCGACCCGCCTGTCACCGGGGGCAGACACATCGTGGGCGTCTGCTCCCTCTCCTTCACCGGAGCACGCAGCTTTCCGCCCGATGTCAGGGCCGTCCTGACGATGATGGCCGGACTGCTCGGCTCTGCGGTGGAACGTGTCGAGCTGAGCGCCAAGCGGCACGCTCTCGCGGAAAGCGTCCAGAAATGGCTGCTCCCGCACATGCTCCCCGAGCTGCCCCAGCTGACCACCACCGCACGATATTGGCCCGCCACGGCCACCGCCGAGGTGGGCGGCGACTGGTACGACGTGATCGAGTTGCCGGGTGACCGGGTCGTGCTGGCCGTCGGCGACGTCGAGGGCCACGCCATCGAGAGCGCCGCCCTCATGGGCCAGCTGCGCAGCGCTGTGGTGGCCTACGCGACCGAAGGCCACCGGCCCGCGGCGATCATCGACCGGACCGCCGCACTCCTCGCCCACCTCGGTACGGACCTGCTCGCGACCTGCTGCGTCGTACTCATGGACGCCGCCGACGGCGTGGTCGAAGTGGCCCTGGCCGGCCACCCCGAGCCGCTGGTCCAACGGCCCGACGGAAGCGTCGGCGCTCTGGACGCCCCCGTCAACGTGCCGCTGGGCGTCGCCGCACCGACCCCGTACCGGGCTCGGGAGCACACCGTCGAGCCGGGGTCGGTGCTGATGCTGTACACCGACGGGCTGACCGACTGGCGGGCGCCCGACCCTGCGGCCGGCGCGCGAGCGCTCCTCGAAGCCGGCAGCCGCGAGGCCGCATCCAACCTGGAGAACCTGGCCGACCATCTCGTCGCCGAGGTCCCGGGTCCCCAACAGCGGCGCGACGACGCGGTGCTGCTCCTGGCCCGCTATGAGGGCGCCCGCGGTGAAGGGGCACCCAGGACAGGGCGCCTGCACATCCAGCGGCACGATCTGCACGGGGTCAAGAAGGCCCGGAGCTTCGTGGCGGACCTGCTGGACTGCTGGGGGCTGGCGACGATGTCGGACGACCTTCAGCTCGTCACTTCCGAGGTCGTGACCAATGCGCTCGTCCATGCGGGCAGCGACGTGGACGTGCGCCTGCGGGCGTTCACCGACTATGTGCGGCTGGACGTGCGGGACTCCGACAGCAACCCGCCCGTTCCCTCCTCCTTCTCCCTGTCCGAGGAAGGCAGCTCACAGGCCGAACATGGCCGCGGCCTCTTCCTGGTGGAGGCACTGGCCAGAGCGTGGAACACCTCTCCCAACGGCCGCGGCAAGACGGTCTGGCTGGAGCTGGCGGTCCCTGGCGCATGACCCCACGCGCATGCCCCGTGCCGCATCGGCGTCGCGGTTCAGCGTGCCGGCGGCGCCACGGCAAGAGAATCGTGAATGCGCGACACGACCTCGTCGACCTTGCCGAGGCCGTCGACTCGGCGCAGCAGGCCGCGGTCGCGGTAGATCCGCAGGAGCGGATCCGTCTCGGACGTGTACAGATCCAGGCGGCGGTGGATGACGTCTTCGGTGTCGTCGCTGGGACGCGTGCGCATCCCTCTCGGACGCACGGTCCGCGCCGTTGTGATGCATGTGCATCAGGGACTTCAGGGCGTAGTCATGAGTCTCGTACGGGGCCGCACCTGAGCGCCGGTAGAAGACGCTGTTGCGGGACGAAGCGGCCATGGTGATCTGCTGGCCGTCCCGGACGCGTAAGGCCCCGTAGGCCCAGGTTTTCTCGGGTCCGCGGCCGTAGTGGAGTTCCGCTTTGATCAGGTGGGCGCGGACAGCTGGGTATCAGCTCGTACTTTGTCGCAGGTCTGGTCGCCTTCGTTGCCTTCGCCGCTTCGGTCGTCGCGCAGATAGCACTCGGCCGGTTGGTCCAATCCTGTCTCCTCGCCACGGGCACCCTCTTGTTCCCGACCGGCCTCGCCCTCACCGCCGTATCGCTGTACCACCCGACGCTCTGGATCGCGGTGGTGGCCGCCGGGGTGGCGGGTGCGGGGCTGTTGTTCAAGGGGCCGTGGGCCAAGTCTTTGCCTCCCCCGGGCTGCCCTCCATCCCCTTCAGTCAGCAGCTGCGCACGGCCGTAGTTCGCCTTCGACCTGCCCGGGCTGCGGCACGCCGCCTGTGTGTGCCCTGTACCCGATTCGGCGAGCGCCACCTCGCGGTCTCCCTCCGACCGCCTGCGAGCGTTCCGAAACTTTCGCCTGGTCGGGCGGAGCGCGGAAGGAACGAGATTCGAACTCGTGAAGGGTTGCCCCAACACGCTTTCCGACGGGTCACGGCATGGTCCGTGGTTGAGCAGGGATGCGCTGACCTGCGGTGCAACGGTCGGCTGACCGGCATTCGGACGGCGATGAACGCTGATGAATGGGACCAGGACTGAGCCCACGAAGCGAGGCGGCCAGAGGCACGGACCTCTCCTGTTCACGAACCGCGGGTGGTCAGCCGTCGTCGTCCGTGGGTGTGCGTAGCAGGGCGTCGGCTGCCTGCGCGGCCAGCCAGACGGCGCCGTCCGCCCAGGCCCAGCCGAACTCGCGGACGGTCCTCCAAGCCCCCTGGCCGAAGTAGAACCAGAGGATTTGCTCGGTTCGGACCGAGTCCAGGTGGACCGCTCGCAGGGTCACCAGGTGGTCGGCGATGAGGGTCAGCCGCTCGCGGTAACGCTCGACGGCGTGTTCGGCCGCAGCGGCCACCGCAGGATCGGCGGTCGCGTTGTCGCGCAGGAAGTTCAGGACGCGTTCATGGCGGCGTGTGATCTCGCCGGTGCTTTCGGCCGTCAGGCGTAGGACTTCCGAGCCGTCCGTTGTGGCCAGCAGGGCGGCGAGCGCGGTCTGGATCTCCTCGTCCTCCGTGCCCTCCCTTGCCAGCGCCTCCACCAGTGCCGGCTTGCCTCCGACGCTCGTGTACACGGTGTTCAGCGCGACCCCCGCCCGGTCCGCGATGGCGGAGACCGTGGCCCTGGCGTACCCCCGCTCGGCGAACAGTTCTTCCGCGGCTCGGAGGATGGCGGTATGTGTCTGTCCTGCCGCGACGGTCCGGACCTTCGAACGGTAGGTGCGCTTTGCCATCCCATCATGATGGCAGTAGCACATTGATAGTAATCAGATTACTATCAATGCATGTTGATTAACCCCGATGCCCCTGCCGACAAGCCCGAGATCCAGCAGATGAAGGTCATCCACCGTGTGATGAGGCGGGAGTTCACCCAGCTTCCCGCTCTCATCGCCGGGGTGTCCGTCGGCGATACCGCCCGCGCCCGTCTGCTCGGCAATCACCTCTCACTGGTTCTGGGGATGCTGCACGAGCACCACGAGGCCGAAGACGAACTGCTCTGGCCGGTCCTCAGGGAACGCGTACCGATCGAGAAGGACTTGATCGCCGTCATGGAAGTGCAGCACCAGGCGATCGGCGACGCCGTCGGCGCAGTCGCGGCCGCGGTGCCCGCCTGGACTGCCGATGCGAAGGCCCCGGCCCGCGACCGGCTTGCCGACGCCCTGCGGGATCTCGGCCCGGCTGTGACCGAGCATCTGGACCTGGAAGAGGAGTCAGTGCTTCCGCTCATTCACGATCACCTCACGGTGCCGGAATGGCTGGCGCCGCAGAAGCACGCCATGAAGCACGGCCCCAAGGCGCTGACCGGCAAGCTGACCCTGGCCGGTATGGTCCTGGAGGATGCCACGCCGCGCGAACGTGCATGGTTCCTCGGCGAGATGCCTGCCCCAGCCCGGCTGCTGTGGCGGCTGATGGGTGCTCGCCGGTACGACGCACACGTGCGGCTGATACGGGTCGGCGCATCGAGCCCGAGTTGAGTGCGCTTGCGTGGGCCCGGTGCTACGAGGAGGAGGGCGTCCTGCCGCGTGAGGGCGTGGTCGTCGACGGCCGGCGCGGCAGGAGATCGTCAACGCCACCCTCCGCGTCAGCCGCAGCGACATCGCGTAGGAGTCGTGTCATGTCGTGGTGCGTGCCTCGGTCGGGGTGAGCTGCGCCGCACGGATCGGCGGTTACACGCCCGCCACGATCCTGATGGCCACGGCACCGCCCACACCCGCACCGTCGTGGCACCCACAGCCACCGCGTCCTGATCGGTTGTCACAGACGATCATCATCGCGGTGCCTGCACTCGTTGCCGCGGGCATCCGATCAGGCCGCTCACCAGCACGTTTCCGTCAACGATCAAGAATTACGGCTGCCCGGCTTGAGCGCGAACAACTCGTCGTCCAGACGGTCAGTGGTGGCGGAACAGGTCGACAATTTCCTTGCCCAGGGATGGGCCAATTAAGCGCCGCACTGACCACACCCCGGTGGCTGTCCACGGCCGAGGAACCCTTCGTGCCAGCACCACCTGATGCCCGGCTGGCCGCCGGCGGGCAATCATGTGAGTCATGCGGATGATCGACGTCTGTGCGGGGCGCGGGAACGTTCGACTGGCCTGGCGGACACCAAGTGGTGGCCCGGGCAATCCACATCGAGACGAAATCGACACGACATTTGCTCAAGAAGGGCGTCGTCTCCGCCGGGGTGCAGCGGCAGTACTCCGGCACGGCCGGGCGAACCGAGAACTGCCAGATCGGCGTGTTCGCCGCCTAGGCCTCCAGTCGCGGGCGGGCGCTGGTGGACCGGGAGTTGTATCGGCCCAAGTCGCGGAGGAACGATGTGGACCGCTGCCGAGCCGCCGCCGTCCGACCGGGGCCCGTGTCCGGTGTCCCCTTCCCACGGGAGGCACACGGGTGAGCACCGTGGGAAGGGAGTTGCTGTCCGCCGGGCTTCCACTGTTGTGACCTGCGCCCTCGGTCGCGGTCGCCGAGCGCCTCGCCTTCCAGCCGATCGCCTTCCGTGATACGCGCGGCAGCAGGGTCACAGCCGTCTGCCGCTCCTTGCCGAAGCACCTTCAGTGCACCAACCGGGCCCGGGTGCCGTTCCAGTCCCCCGCGCGCCGACAGGTCAATATCGGCCTCGGCGTGACTGGCCCCGCCCCTGTGAAGAGCTGCGTCGGCTCGACACCATGCTGTACCGACCAGTCCCGCTGGGCGGAACCGCTCATTCCCGAAGGCCTCGGGGCTCGTGCACCCCAACGAGCGCGGCGAACGCGGAACAGGGTGTCCGTCGTGCCTGCCCTCGACGGTCCACGGTGAGCGAGACCGACGCGCTGCGCTGGTCGTCGTCGATGCAGCAGACTTGTCACCGGGCTTTTCGTCCTGTTGGCTTGCGGCGGAGTTTCGAGTGACAGCTCAACGGCGAGGCGCACGAGTGACAGGTCGGGGCAGGACGCGCGGGGATGCGCAGTACGGTTTGCTGACCAGCATTGCCTATGAGGCAGGGGTGTCGCTGAGCACCGTGTCGAAGGTGGTGCACCGGCGCCCCGACGTCGGCGCGGCGACGCGAGCCCGGGTCGAGAGACTGCTGGCGCAGCACGGGTACGTCCGCCCGGGGGAGCGTGATCCCGTGGCGCCGCGGCAGATCATCGCGGTGTTCCGGGACCTGTCGGGGCCGTACACGCTGGAAGTGGTCCGCGGAATCGTGGACGCGGCAGACAAGCTGGGCGTGGACGTGGTGACCGGGACGACCGGTCACCGTTCGATCTCCCAGTGGCTCGAGGAGTGCGTGGCGCTCGACGCGGCGGGCCTGATCATCGTGATCTCCATGCTGGCCGACGAAGACCAGCGCCGGATCGTCGAGCAGCGGCTGCCGGTGGTACTGATCGACCCGCTCAG
>Ga0307508_10004041_pt1 | contig 14520 bp, 15 predicted proteins | sample 9_EM_MG_FD_203089 | JGI IMG/M metagenome (GOLD analysis project Ga0307508, IMG submission 203089) | Populus trichocarpa ectomycorrhiza microbial communities from riparian zone in the Pacific Northwest, United States - 9_EM | ecosystem: Host-associated > Plants > Roots > Unclassified | place... | reverse complement strand
TCGTTGCAAATGCTCGCTGTAGCCCGAGCTACAGCTGCGCTTTGCGCCTAGATCGACACCCTTTGGCGCACCCGCTCGGGCGCGCCGGATTCATTCACAGGCTCTGAGCGTGGGCATCGAAGGCGCCTGGGCGCGCGGCGACGTCCGCACCATCGTCAACAGCGACCTTCGCTCCAACACCTACCTGCTGGCGACTGGCCGCGGGCGTGACTGCGTGGTGGTCGACCCTGGCCTGGACCGAGCAGCCGTCGAGGCGGGCCTGGCCGCGAGCGGCTGGGCGCCTGTGGCGGTGCTGTGCACCCATGGCCACTTCGACCACGTCGGCAGTGCCGCCTGGGTGCAGAAGACCTTCGGCGTGCCGGTGCATCTGCGCGCGGCCGACCTCAAGCTCGCCAAGCTGGCGAACTTCATGATGGCGGCGTTCAAGCTCAAACAGCGCATTGAATTGCCCGATTTTTCACTGATCACCGAAGACACCGCTTCCGTAGAGTGCGGTGGCAGATCGTTCCGCTTCCATGCTTTGCCGGGGCACACGCCCGGCAGTGCCGGCATCGCGGTCGACGACCTGCTTTTCTCGGGAGACTCGTTGTATGCACGCAGAACGGCTTTGTCCAGCCTGCCCGGTGAAGACCACACCGTGCTTCGCGCCTCGCTCACCGGCTTGTTCAGCTGGGTGGCTGGCAGCGTGCGCGTGCTGCCCGGCCACGGCGGCAGCGCCACCATCGACGAGATTCACCAGCACAACGAAGAACTGCGCGCCTTCATGGCGCATGGAATGACGCAATGACCGACGCTCGCCTGCCCTCGGTGTCCATCATCGGCGTGGGGCACCACCTGCCCGCCGCCTGGGAAGACAACGAAACCCTGTGCCGCAACCTCGACGTCACGCCCGAGTGGGTGCTCGAAAAGACCGGCATCAAGCGCCGCTACATCGCCGCGCCCGACGACACCGCTTGGGGCTACGCCGTAGCCTCGGCCAAGCAGGCAATGGCCATGGCCGGCGTGAAGCCCGAAGACATCGGGCTGATCGTCGCGTGCACGTATTCGGGCGACTACCTCTTCCCGCCGCTCTCGGCCAAGGTGCAGCAGCAGCTGGGTGCAGTGAATGCGCAGATATTCGACCTGCAGGCCAACTGCTCCGGCTTCGTCTCGGGCCTGACCGTGGCTTCCGACCGCATGCGCGTGGACACCGAAGTGCGCTATGCACTGGTGATCGGCGTGGAGATGTCCACCCGCTACATCGACCGGCATGACGCCAACACCGCCATCTACCTGAGCGACGGCGCGGGCGCCGCGGTGCTCGGCCACGTGGACCCGGGCGACGGCATCCAGGCCTCGGCCTTCCACACCGACAGCTCGAACTACGACTCGGTGCGCTTGCGCGGCGGCGGCTCGGCCTACGCGAACAACGGCCGCGCGTTCGACCCCACGCTCGACCTGATGGAGATGAACGGCATCGCCACCTGGAAACAGGCCATCACGCACCTGCCGTCCACCATTCGCAAAAGCTGCACCAAGGCCGGCGTGGACCTCAAGTCCGTCGACTTCTTCATCTTCCACCAGGCCAACCTGCGGCTCATCGAGTACATGGTGCGCAAGATGGGCTTCGACATGAGCAAGACCTTCACCAACGTCGCCGAGATCGGCAACGCGGGCTCCGCCTCTGCGGCCATCGCGCTCAGCGAAGCGGTGCTCGCGGGCCATTTGAAGCCCGGCCAACTGGTGGTGATCGCCGGTGTGGGGGCGGGGTTCAACTTCGCTTCCAACGTGTGGCGCTGGACCTTGCCGGTGCAAGCAACATGAGTGTCTTTGCCGACTTCGAGCTGGTGAAAGAGGGCGACAGCCAGTCGCTCGTCAAGCAGATCACCGAGGCCGACATCCGCCGCTTCGTCGAGATGACGGGCGACGACAACCCTCTGCACGTCGACAGCGCTTACGCCAGCGCCACGCCGTTCAAGGAGATCGTGGTGCACGGCATGCTGGGCGCCTCGTTCATCTCCACCGTGATCGGCACCAAGCTGCCGGGGCCTGGCGCGCTGTGGGTGTCGCAGGCCATGGACTTCAACCTGCCGGTGCGCCTGGGCGACACGCTCACCGTCACCTGCACCGTGCTGAAGAAGCATGCGCGCGACCGCCTGCTCGAGCTGGAGACGCGCATCACCAACCAGCATGGCCAGACCGTGCTCACCGGGCAGGGCAAGGTCAAGCTGCTGGAGCCGCCCAAGGCCAAGGCGGCGGACGCGCAGGCCCGGCTCAAGGTGGCGGTGGTCACCGGGGGCGCCGGTGGCATCGGCCGCGTCATCTGCCGCAAGCTGGCGGCCGATGGCTTCTCGGTGGTGGTGAACTACCTGTCGGGGCGCGACCGCGCCGAGTCGCTGGTGCGTGAGCTGAACGGCACCGACCACAAGGCCGTGGCGGTGCAGGCCGACGTCTCCACACCCGAAGGCGCACAGCGCCTGGTGCAGGAAGCGCAGCGCCATTTCGGTGGCGTGAGCGTGCTGGTCAACGCCGCGTCGCCGCGCATCGTGGCCAAAAGCATCGACGAGCTGCAATGGGATGACGTGCAGCAGCAGTTCGACGTGCAGCTCAAGAGTGCCCTGCTGCTCGTCAAGGCCTGCAAGCCGGGCATGGCCGCTGCCGGCCACGGCCGCATCATCAGCCTCAGCTCGCAGTCGTGGGACGGCACGCCCGTTGCCGGCTGGACGGCCTATGCCCTCGCCAAAGGCGGCCTGGCCACGCTCACCCGCTACCTCGCAGCCGAGCTGGGCCCGAACGGCATCACGGTGAACTGCGTGTCGCCAGGCATGACGGACACCAGCTTCATCAGCGGCGTGTCGGAGAAACAGCAGCTGATGGTTGCGCGCCAGACGCCGATGCGCCGCCTCGGCGAACCGGAAGACGTGGCCGAGGCCGTGGCCTTTCTCGCCTCCGACAAGGCTTCGTACATCAGCGGCCAGAGCCTGCGGGTGAACGGCGGGGGCTCGATGTCATGGTGAACGCGGCACTCGAGGTGCTGCGACGCGCCGACGCGCCGATGATCGAGGTGCTGGACGCGCTCAAGCAGCTCGACCGCAGCGAAGAGAACTTTCGCCCGCTCAAGCTCGGCATCGCCGCCAACGTCACCGTCGACCTGCTGGGCAATGCTTTGCGCCGCCACGCCTATCTGGCCGGTGTGCGCTTGCAGGTGCTCAAGGGCGACTACGACAACCTGCTGGGCGACGTGCAGTCGTTCGCCGCGCAGGGCGTGGACATCCTGCTCATCGTTCCCTTCTTTGACAACTTGCAGCCCTCGTTCGAGATGCAGCTCGACGGCTTGGACGATGCCGCGCGCCAGGCGCCGGTGGCCGACTACCTGGCCCGGCTCGAACTCGCATTGACGCAGGCGCAAGGCATCGGCAGCGTGCTCGTGGCCGGCGCCCACCTCTGGAATGCAGTTGACGGCGGCAGCGTGCAAGCCCAGGCTGTGGCCGGCTTCAACGCCGCGCTGCGCGAGGCGGCAGCCCGCCGCAACAACGTGCGCGTGATCGACACGGCGGCCCTCGTTGCCGGCCTTGGCACACGCCAAGCCTTCGACGCGCGCTTCTACTACAGCAGCAAGGCGCCTTACACGCCGGCTTTCCTGCAGGCGCTGGCCCGCCAGATCAGCATGGCTACGCGCGCCTTCGGCAGCGTCTTCCACAAGGTGCTGGTGCTCGACTGCGACAACACCCTGTGGGGCGGCATCGTGGGTGAAGACGGCGTCGGCGGCATTGCGGTCGACCCCTACAACCACCCCGGCAACGTGTTCTGGAACGTGCAGCAGCAGATCGTTGCGCTCGAACGCCAGGGCGTGCTGGTGTGCCTGTGCAGCAAGAACAACGACGCCGACGTGCTGGAGGTGCTGGCCACCCACCCGCACATGGTGCTCAAACACACGCACCTGGTGGCGCGCCGCGTCAACTGGGACGACAAGCCCGCCAACCTGCGCGCGCTGGCCGCCGAGCTCAACCTGGGCCTCGACAGCTTCGTCTTCGTCGACGACTCGCCGTTCGAGGTGGAGGCAGTGCGCGAGCAGCTGCCGCAGGTGCGGGTGTTCCAGGTGCCCAAGCGCCTGGCCGACTACCCGGCGATGTTCCGCGAGATCTCCGAACTCTTTCTCGCCGGCGGCGTGAGCGCCGAGAGCAAGTCCAAGACGCAGCAGTACAAGAGCCTCGCTGAAGCCTCGGCGCAGCAGGCCGCTTTCGGATCGCAAGAAGAGTATTTGCGCTCGCTCGGCCTCAAGGTGCACCTGCACCGCGACGCCACGGCGCAGATCGCCCGCATTTCGGAGCTGGTGAACAAGTCGAACCAGTTCAACGTGACCACCCGCCGCCTGATGCCGGGCGACGTGGCGCAGCTGATGGAGCGGCCCGATGCCACGGTGTATTCCTTCACGGTGAGCGACCGCCTGGCCGACCACGGCATCACCGGCGTGCTCATCACCGAAGACGAATGCGAAGACGAAGGCGATGCGGTGAAGGTGCATTCCTTCCTGATGAGCTGCCGGGTGATCGGCCGCGGCGTGGAGTTTTCGGTCTGGAAGGCCGTCTTCGACGACGCCCGATCGCGCGGAAAGACGGTGTTGCATGCCGCTTATGTGCCGTCTGCCAAGAATGCCCAGGTGGCAGACTTCTTTGACCGCCTTGGCCTGGTGAAAACCGGCGAAGGCATCGACGGAAGTCGCTACTACGAGGCCCGGGTTTCCGACGTAACCCTGGCAGACAGCAACTGGGTGGAGCTCATCAATGGTTGATCACGCATTGGTCAAGAAAGTCATGGCATCGGTCCTGGAAGTCGAATCGGCGCAGATCGCCGAAGACGCCAGCATGGACACGATCGGCAGCTGGGATTCGCTGCGTCAGATGAACCTGGTTTTGGCGCTGGAGGAGTCCTTCGGCATCTCGTTCCCCGACGAAGACGCGGCCAACGCCACTTCGTACCGGCTCATCTGCCTGGTGCTGGAAGAGCAGCTGGCTGCTTGAAAAATGTGGCCCTATTGAGCTTCCTTCATCCCCGTTCGCCCTGAGCAGGGACTGAGCTCGTCGAAGGCCCGGCCGTCGAAGGGCTGGTGAGCGGAGTCACGGTGCGAGCAAGGCTTCGACTTTAAGAGAGGCAAAAATGAACTGGCTGCTGGAACGTTTCGCCGCGGCGCCCGCGGAGAAGGTCGCCTTCGTCCACTTGGGCGTGCCCACGACCTATGCCGACATGTCGCGCCACATTGCCGGCTTCACCGCCGAACTGCAGCAGCGCGGCGTGAAGCGCGGCGACACCGTGGTGGTGCTGGCCGACTACGCGCCCGACGTGTTCTGCATGATCCTGGCGCTGGCTTCGCTCGCCTGCATCGTGGTGCCGATGACCCGCGGCTCGGTGATCGAAGAAGGCGAGGCGCTGACCATCTCCGGCTGCGACCACCTGCTGAGCTTTGCTCCCGACGGCCTGAGCTGGACGCTCGAAGCCCGCAGCATCCCCGCGCCCAACCCCATGCTCGATGAGTTTCGTGCCACCGAGCGTGCCGGGCTGGTGCTGTTCTCGTCCGGCTCCACGGGCAAGCCCAAGGGCATGCTGCACGACTTCGGCCGGGTGATGGACAAGTTCCGCACCGCCCGCGCGCCGGTCGTCGCCATTCCCTTCCTGATGCTCGACCACTTCGGTGGCATCAACACCGTTCTCGCCATCACGGCGAGCCTGGGCACGGTGGTGACTGCGGAAAACCGCGCCATCGCCACCATCTGCGAAGCGATCGAAATATACAAGGTCAACCTGCTGCCGACCACGCCGTCGTTCCTGACGCTGCTGGCCGCCACCGACCTGTCCACCAAATACGACCTGAGCTCGCTCAAGCGCATCACCTACGGCACCGAGACCATGCCGCAGGCCACGCTGGACCGCATCCGCGCGCGCTTCCCCGAGGCCGAGCTGCAGCAGACCTACGGCCTGTCGGAAGTGGGCGTGCTGCGTTCGCAATCGCGGCCCGATGGCTCGCTGTGGGTGCGCATCGGCGGCTCGGGCTTCGAGACGCAGGTGCGCGACGGCATCCTGTGGATTCGCTCCGAATACCGCATGGTCGGCTACCTGAACGCACCCTCGGCCTTCGACGCCGATGGCTGGTTCAACACCCAAGACAGGGTGGAGGTCGACGGCGACTGGTTCCGCATCCTCGGCCGCATCACCGACCTCATCAACGTGGGCGGCCAGAAGGTCTACCCCGCCGAGGTGGAAGACGTGATTTTGACCCTGCCCAACATCGCCGACGTGGTGGTCACGGGCGAGAAGCACGCATTGCTGGGCCACATCGTCGTGGCCAAGGTGCGCCTGCACGGCCCCGAGCCGCTGGACGCGCTGCGCCTGCGCATCCGCAAGGCTTGCCTGGCCAAGCTCTCCGGCTACAAAGTGCCCGCGAAGGTGTCTTTGCTGGAGCAAGAAATCTACTCCGCCCGCTTCAAGAAGATGCGGCGCTGATTCGGGCAAAACAGGCCGGAAAGCCCCCCGCTTTCCGGCCTTTGCCCGAGATGCAACTGCGGTGTACTGGCAGGGTGCACAACAACTGCCGAAAGACCTCTCCATGGGCCTGATGACCGAGACCGAACTGGGCAACGCTGCCGCATCCGCACAGCAACGCTTCTGCTGGATCGACCCCTCTGCCCAGGTGGCCGCTGACGCCAGGCTCGGCCCGCACGTCTTCATCGACGCCGACGCCGTGGTCGGTCAGCAATGCCACATCGAAAGCGGCGCCCACCTCGCGCGCGGCACGGTGCTCGAGAACAACGTCTTCGTCGGCGCCCACGCCGCGTTCGCCACCGCACCCGGTGCCACGCAGCGCCCGGTGGTGGTGAAGGCAGGTGCCTGGATCGGCGCCAACGCCAGCATCGTCGCCGCCGGCATCGTGATCGGCGCCAAGGCCATCGTGAGGCCCGGCGCGGTGGTGATGCGCTCGGTGCCGCCCGGCGCCATCGTCGAGGGCAACCCGGCCAACATCATCGGCTACGTGGATGCGGCCAAAGGCCCATCACCGGCGCAGATCGCGCAATCGCAAAGCCGCGCCAGCGTCGAGACCACCCAGGTCAAAGGCGTGACGGTGCACCACTTTCCGGTCATCCCCGACCTGCGCGGCAACCTGAGCGTGGGCGAGTTCGACCGCCAGGTGCCCTTCAAGCCGCTGCGCTACTTTCTGGTGTTCGACGTGCCCAGCCGCGAGCTGCGCGGCGAGCATGCGCACCACCAGTGCCACCAGTTCCTGATCTGCCTGCGCGGCAGCTGCTCGGTGGTGGCCGACGATGGCGAACACCGCGTCGAAGTGATGCTGTCGTCGCCCGACCGCGGCCTCTATCTGCCGCCCATGACCTGGGGCATCCAGTACAAGTATTCGGCCGACGCCATGCTGCTGGTGTTCGCGTCCGACTACTACGACCCCAAGGACTACATCCGTGACTACGCCGACTTCATGGCGCTGGTCGAGGCCCGATGACTCCACCCCGGATCCGCAAGGCCCACCGCTTGTGGGGCAACACGCTGGTGCTGATCGACGCCGGCGTGGAGTTCTCCGGGTTCATTCACCACCTGCGCACCGAAGGCGACCGCGCGCGCTTCCTGCACGCCACCTCGCCCGTGCTTGCCGACCAGGTGGCCTGGCTGCGGGCTTACGCGCGGCGCAGCGAAGAAGCCTATTTCGTCATCCAGAGCCGCAAGGGCCAAGCCCTGGGCACGGTGCGCCTGGTGGGCTCGCGCGGCGACACGTTTTCATGGGGCAGCTGGATCCTCAAGCCCGGCGCGCCGTCGACGGCGGCATTCGAATCGGCCTTGATGGTCTACACCTATGCGCTTGACGTGCTCGGCTTTCGCGACTGCGAACTCAGCGTGCACGTCGGCAACACCCGCGTGTGCGCATTCCACGAGCGCTTCGGCGCCGTGCGCACGGCGCAGTCTGGTGACTACCTCACATATTTCTTGTCCAACGCGGCGATCCGCGCCACGCTGGCGCGCTATTTACGCTTCTTGCCCAAAGGCATCACGGTAGAGGGTTGAACATGATTCCGTTTCTTGACCTCAAGTCCATCCAGCTCGCCCAGCGCGAAGAGTTGACCGCCGCGTTCAACCGCGTGCTCGATTCGGGCTGGTACATCCTCGGCCAGGAGGTCACGCGCTTCGAACAGGAGTACGCCGACCACTGCCAGGCCAAGCATTGCATAGGCGTGGCCAACGGGCTCGATGCACTGGTGCTGGTGCTGCGTGCGATGGACATCGGCCCGGGTGACGAAGTGATCGTCCCTTCCAACACCTACATCGCCACCTGGCTGGCGGTGAGCCACGTCGGCGCGACGCCGGTGCCGGTGGAGCCCGACGATCGCACTTACAACATCGACCCTGCGCGCATTGAAGCGGCCATCACTCCGCGTACCAAGGCCATCATTCCCGTCCACCTGTACGGGCAGCCGGCCGACATGGCGCCCATTCTTGGGCTCGCGAAGAAACACGGCCTGCGCGTGCTGGAAGACGGTGCCCAGGCTCATGCCGCGCGCTACCAGGGCCAGCGCCTCGGCGCGCACGGTGACGCAGTGGCGTGGAGCTTCTACCCCGGCAAGAACCTCGGTGCCATCGGCGACGGTGGCGCGGTGACGACCGACGACGAAGCCCTGGCCCAGCGCATTCGCGTGCTGCGCAACTACGGCTCGCAGGTGAAGTACCACAACGAAGTCATCGGCTACAACTCGCGCCTCGATGAACTGCAGGCGGCCTTGCTGCGCGCCAAGCTGCCGCAGCTCGATCGCGGCAACCAGCACCGTGCGTCGATCGCACAGTGCTACCTGTCCGCGTTCGCCGGGCTCGACCTGGTGCTGCCAGCAGTGCCGGCGTTCGCCGAGCCGGTGTGGCACCTGTTCGTGGTGCGCCACCGCCAGCGCGATGCGCTCGCCAAGCGCCTGGCCGATGCCGGCGTGGCCACGATGATCCATTACCCCGTGGCACCGCACCTGCAGCCGGCCTACGCCTCACTGGGCTTGGGAGCGGGTTCGTTCCCGATCTCCGAAGCCATGCACGCCGAAGTGCTGAGCCTGCCGATCGGGCCGACGCAGAGCGATGCCGATACCGAGCAGGTGATCGCTGCCGTAAAGCAGGCGGTGGCCTCGCAGGCCTGAGGCTGAGAGATTTTGAGTTTCCCTGCGGCTTCTTCTGCCGTTCGGGCTGAGCCCATATTCCGTTCGCCCTGAGCCTGTCGAAGGGTGCGCAGTGCACCATGCAGGCCTCGGCAATCTCCGCTCGCCCTGAGGTATCGAAGGGTGCGCAGTGCACCCCGCCGGCCCGGACTCAGTCGGAACTCAGTTCAGCCAGAACCCGCAGGAACTCAGCACGCGAATAGCGCTGCTCATAGAAGCTGCGAGCCTGCCCGCTCAGGCGAGCAAGCTGCGGCCCCATGGCCTTCAGCAATGCCGACAGCTCAGCCAGCGTGCCCCAGTCCAACGCCTTGTCTGCGTAGATCGAATCGGCGGCCACCAGCGAGCTGGTATCGGCCACGCGGTAGTAGGCCAGCGGATAACCGCAACCCTGCGCCTCGATCGCTGCGCGTGCACCACCCACCGGCGCCGAGCCGAGGTACACATGCGCATCGAGCGCCGAGAGCGCCTGCCACAGCGAAACCACCGGGCCGACGGCGACGAAGCGCGCGTCATCGATGCCCTGGCTCTGCAGGTGCGCCCTGATCTCGGCCTGCCAATCGTCTTCGAGCGGCCCGATGTGGAAGAACTTGCCGCGCGTGCTACTGAGCACCGCCTGGGCGATGTTCTGCAGGGCCAGCTCGCCGCCGCGGGCGAACTTCACCTGCGTGCCCGAGGTCACGACCGAGAACGCATCGGCGTCGACCGCAGAGAAAGCCTTGCAGCCCGAGTCGGGCACGTACAGCGGCAAGATCTTCGTCGGCACCTGCAGCTCCCTGGTGCAGACGGCCGCAAGCTCTGCCGTGAAATCGGCGTGGCCCATGCCGGGCAGCGTGATGCCGAGGCTCGGGTTGTGGTCGGCGTGGTGCACCAGCGTCTTGCGCGCGCTGCGGTGGCTGAGCGTGCCGATGAAGGCGATCGGGTCCTGGTGGTGGCTGAAGTAGAAGATGTTGCGCGGCTGCAGGCGCTGCGTCAGCAGCAGCAGGGCGCGGCACTTCTCCCACAGCGTGCGCTGCGGCAGCGTGATCAGCGGCGTGTCGGCGTAGGTGTCGTGCAGCCAGTTCAGGTGATCGGGCGCCTTGCGGTATGACGAGAACAGATCGGTCAGCACGATGGTGGGCGACTCGAGCTCGCGCGCAAAGTCTTCAACCACGCGCGAATGCCCGCCCATCTGGTAGAGCTCGGTGGCGATGATCAGCGTGTTGCGGGAGGCCGGGCGCTCCACCGACGGTGGGGTTGAGGCTGCCAGTCTGTCCGACAGCTGCGCGATCTGCCGGTCGAAGGCCGGGTAGTAGAGCGCGTGGTGGGCGACCTCGGGGGCCTTGTAGTGGTTGTGCACGCCGACCACCATGTTGGCGAGCGCATCGTTGTAGCGCGTGTCGGCGATGAGGCGGTCGACGTCGGCTTCGATGGTGGGCAGGCTGATGAACATGGCGGGTTCTCTCTCGCCTTCTCAGGCGGCCTTGCGGCCGGTGAAGTCGTCTCGCACGCGTGCGAAGGCCACCATGTATTCGGCGAAGCCTTGCTCGCGGTAGGCGATCTTCAACGCGTCGCTGATGAAGGCCTGGGTCGGGTGCTCACTGAAGCGCGTGGCCGACCAGCCGAAGGTGAAGGGGTCGTAGGCCTTGGTGCGCCACTGCGGCTGCGTGGACAGCAGGAACGAGGCCACGCGTTCCATCATGAAGACCTTGCGCTGGGCCGCACCCGGGTAGGTGGTCGACTTCGTCAGCTCGCGCTGCAGCGGCGTGTCGGGGCCTTCGCACAGGGCGAACAAGGCCTCGTTGACCACCAGCCATTCGCGCCAGAAGGCCGGGCGCGCCACGAAGTAGTTGGAGAACACGATCTGGCGCGAGTCCATCACCATCTCGCGCAGCGAGGCCGGCCGGCCGATGGATTCGAGCAGGCCGTTGAAAGCGTCGATCAGCCCGGGGTCGAAGGTCTCGCCCTGCTCGAACACGTTGAGGAAGAAGGCGCCCATGTCGGGCTGCGGCGAAAACAGGAAGACATCGGTCTCGTGCGCATGCGCTTGCACGAACTGCGTCACCTTCTCGTGCGGCAAGCCGGTCTTGCTGCCGAACTTGGGCGAGAAGAAGCCGTAGAAGGCGTCGTCCTCCAGTGCTTCATTCAGCAGAAAGCGGCGGATCGCCCAGTATTCGTACCAGTCGGGCCGGCTGTTCTCGAGGTTGTCGAGCACCCGATACCCAGGCTCGACGCGCGCCAGCGTCTCCGGCGAATAGGCAAGCTGGTACAGGTGAACCGGTGGAAGCGGAGTGGGGCTCATCCCTGGCAGTCTAGGCAGATGCCGGAGGGGCGAAGCATCGAACAAGGCGGTGAACCCGGTTCAGCTTGCCGGGCAGGCCGGCTTGGTTCCTGGTTCATGGGGGGTGTAGCGCACGCGGGGCGGGAGGGCGGCAGTGCTGGCGCTCGACCCAAGCGCCATTCACGCACTCACAATCATGGCGTGCTCGACTCAGCTCATTCCCGGATCACGCCATGCTCACCATCAGAAATGCACAACCCCGCGATGCAGAGCGCATTGCCGAGCTTTACCGCCAGCTCGTCAGCAACCCGGGAGTCATGGTCCAGCCGGAGCGAATCTCGGCCATATCAGGCGACCCCAACACCGGGCTGTTCGTCTGCGAACTTTCAGGCGAAGTGCAAGGCACGGCGCTGGTGTCGCTGTGCGCAGACGTCATGTTCGGCTCTCAGCCGTTCGCGGTGATCGAGAACGTCGTCGTCAACGGAGCCGTTCGCGGCCAAGGGCTGGGCGAAGCCCTCCTGCGCCATATCGAAGCCTTCTGCCTGGTCAAGAACTGTTCGAAGATCATGCTGCTCAGCTCAATACAGCGCGAGCAAGCTCATCGGTTCTTTGAACGAGCGGGTTTTGCCGGGTCGGCAAAGCGAGGTTTCGTCAAATACCGTCGGCAGTTTCAGGGGGCCGTGTGAAAGTGTTCAGTGCTTCCGTCGAGAGAATTCTCTCCGGCAAGCCGGATGAGATTCTCCTGTCCGGTGTCTGGATTCACTCACGAAGGAAGCAAGCCCGCCACGATCGACAGACCGCCGAGCCGCTGCGAGAATCGTTCGGCCGATCGTTGGCGAAGCCTCTCTGATTCGCAGATTTTTAAGTGGCCGATTGCACCCGACCACTGCCACCAGTTGCACATTGATTCATAGGAGGGAGAGGGGAGGAGAGGTGAAATGAAACAGTGCAATGGGCGCATGGCCGTCACGCGCTTGTGCATGTTCATTGACGTCAGGCGTCACGAGGAACCGCCATGCCAGCCCACCGCCGGCTCCACTTCGCCTACTGGTACGCTTCGGCTCAATCATCAAAAAAATGACTGCATATGGAATCCGCATTCATCCACAAATGGCCGCATGCAGTCACTTGTTGCCATAGGCAGCTCGGCTGTTTGATGTCCATATCTCGTTAGGCGTCGCAATTCTCTTCGGTAGCTCAATCTCGGGAGGCAGCATGAATCGCCGAGAGCCGCGGACGCAAACTGGCATGATGGCAAGAATTGGTTCCATCGCGAGGAGATCACTTGTCGCAGTACTTCGGAGTTGATTGGTTGGCAATGTGCCTGACGTTCTCAGCTATCTACCTGCTTGGAAACAAGAGTCGAATGGGCTTCCTGGTCATGATGGCCGGGAATCTCTGCTGGTCCGCGATCGGTTTGTGGGCACACAGCTACGCAATGATCCTTGCGAATCTTGGCTTCTTCTCCGTGAACGTTCGAGGGTTCCTGAAGTGGGCGCCCTCTGAGGCTGCCGAGAAGTGAAAACCCGAATCACCGAGCGTAGATCGTTTCAGGCGGTTCGCAGTGCGGTCCATGCCGACGCCTAACCCTTCCTTCAAGCGGACCTGCCTTCGGCAGTCCGCTTAAGTCAAACGTTAGGGCGCAGAAAATGCCACGCTACGTCATTCCACCGAGTTCGGGTCCATACGAGGTCTTGCAATCGCGAGCCGGCACTCCCCTGGTCGCCAACAACTACACGGGAACGCGAAAGGTTCGGGTTCCTTGCAGAACCGTCGAGCAAGCGCGAGAGTTGTGCAAGCAACTCAACGACGGTCGCCACAATGGCGAAGTCTTCGTCTAAGCTGCCGCCTACTCATGGTCTTTCTTACCCTAACTCCGGTAGGCCTATCCGAGGCAATCGTTCTCGCAAACGGGGAGTTTCCTGTCTGGTGCACCGCTGACGCGATCACCGAGTCGGAGCTCTCCGTGTTGGCCGCCGAGAACGGCACTCGCTTTGTCTACTCGGTTTCTGGCCCGAATCCAACGATGGCAATGGCCGATGCCATCGAAACCATCTCTGAGCATCATCCAAATCAATGCGTCTGGATCGAGCATGCGCCTGCGCCCTAACCCTTCCTTCAAGCGGACGTGCCTTCGGCACGCCGCTTAAGTCAAACGTTAGGGCGCATCAGATAAGCCTGACGCTACGTATCCTGAACTCATCCTCTAGGAGGCCGAAATGCCGGACGAAAAGAAGTCGCACCTCGAGACGATCGACGTGGCGGTTACCGCTGCTATAAAAGTACTTGTTCTTGGTGTCGTGCTTGTCTTCATGCTCATGCTCTCCTTCTGCTCGGACGACACTGTCAAAGGCGGGTCCAAGTGGCTCACTGGGAGATTGGAGCTAACTGGTTTCAAACCCAAGAAGCTGAGTCTTGGAATCCTTGAATTGGAGGCGGCCGTCGGTGCCGAAACCGGAAATGTGCAAGGTCTTGCCGCCGAGCTCAAGCGTTTGGCAACCGATAGCGGCGCAGGAACTGTTGGCTCCCAACTCGCACGGCTCGCAGCAGATGTCGACTCGTACTCACAGCGGTTGGCATCACGCGACGAAAAGGTAGCAGCCACGGTCCGAACAGTGGCTCAGACCCCATCGTCAGACTCACGTCCAGTTGCCGGCTGGGTCTACCTTGGCCGACTTTCATCGTCAGGAGAATGGGCACCGCAGTCAGACAAGTTGACCTTGGACAATCAGAAGAAACCAGCCAAGCTGACGCCGCAAAAGGATATTGTGTTGGTCGACAAAGATCCGTCAACACAAACGGCGGCGGGAACAGCCAACCCATCGGAAGTCCTCCGAATGCTTCGCGCGGGTACATCGCCACTTCAGATTCAAAGTATCCAGACGACCGAATCAATAGGAAACGGGAAACTGCAATGGGCTAGAGTTAGCGTCCTGCCAACTGACCTCTACGAACTCAGTCGGCAAAATGCGCCCTAATCGGGTAGCCAGGGGTTTCTAGCCCCCAGCCCCCACACCACCCACCATGCGGGTCCGCAGTGGGCGGTTCAACAAGTCGGCTCGCTCGACGAATTTCTCTCTCACGTGGTGTAGCCCT
>Ga0307508_10004039_pt1 | contig 14521 bp, 20 predicted proteins | sample 9_EM_MG_FD_203089 | JGI IMG/M metagenome (GOLD analysis project Ga0307508, IMG submission 203089) | Populus trichocarpa ectomycorrhiza microbial communities from riparian zone in the Pacific Northwest, United States - 9_EM | ecosystem: Host-associated > Plants > Roots > Unclassified | place... | reverse complement strand
TCAGATACGTGGGGAGGTTGACCCGTCGTCTTGGGCGTAGTGATGATGGGGACGGAGTTCTTCTGGGAACGAGGATGTAGGCGCAATGGGGCTGATGGAGAATGGGAATTCTGCAGTAACCATCGGATTTTCAAGGCCCGCCAAAGAACTGCCGGCCGCTCTTGGCTGCACGCCGAAGGACGAAGGCCTAGGGAGTTGTGCCGGCTGCTGCACGGCACGGGCGAGCACCACGTTGGCGGGGAGGAGCAGATTCTCTTGTAAAGCGTCGCGCGCAACTTCCATCGTTGAAGGATACACGAAGCGGCTTGATTGTGCAGTTTGCTTTCAGGCGAATTTTGTTAGGGGTATATTCAGCAGAAGAATCAAAGGAGGTTACCTTGTTTGTCGTTACGTCTGCACTTGAGGGAACCGTTGCTTCTTCTGAGAGATTATTTGGATCCCCGTAAAAATGGTATCCCTCCGAGGTTTGAGCCTCTGAGGCGTCTTGATATCCCCTCAGCTGCATAGTTGGTTGTACTGGGGCTTGATACCGGTGGGTATCATTATCAATGAAAGGAAACGAAGTGGCGCTATCGTCCACGTGCACGTGGCCTTGAGCTGACGGCGACGGAACACCTTCCCAAGCGGCCGCAGAAGGTTTCAGGCCAGTGCGCAAGATTTCTTCATTGGAGTTAGATGTGCCCTGGGCTGATGAAATAAGCGTCTTTCGCGGTGCAGACCCAGGCACCAGTGCTGCTGATGCTGCGACCGGTTGATTGCTTATTGATGCTCCGCCATCGACGTGAGATCCAGGACTGCTGTAATGTGGCACGTCTGACGCTACATATGGGCTCCGAGCGTGAAATGCATCGGGGGGCTCCGCTGTGTTCGCGCCGAGGAGGGGAGGTGCTTCGCCCCCGACTTGACTTCGAGATTCTGTTGCTTTCCCCTTGTTCGGATTTCGAGGACATCCTCGCATGTGGCGATACAGATTGCTCGTTGTAGCAAAACGCTTTACATTACAGAACGTGCACAAGTGGGCTTGAAGCAGGCCAACAAACGTGTGGACGCTTCAAGACTAGAAAGAAATCATGGAAAACAACACTCACGTCTCTCGCCAGAGTGCGCAAGCATGTGCTGGGAGGTGACATTTTAGGTTTCGCGACACGATGCGTAAAATATTTCCTCCTAACCTGGGCCAGAGAACTGGGGCGATCGAATGAGCGCGGGCATTCTTGACATTTGTACGGCCGCGGCACTGTATTTGCTGGCACCTGATACTGGGTTCGCCGACGATCAACGAGGGGAGCGTCGGGCCCTTCGTAATGTTCAAATCCTATCTCGCGGTTGCCTTGCCCCTCCATTATGCGAAGTAGGGAACGGCGTGTTGGAGGAGTTGGTTGCAGCGCCGTATATAACGTAGTGTCTCATTGCCACTACGTGTTCTAGTAAGGAGGCACGGTAAATTTCCTGATACATTCCTCAATATGATCTTCCAGAAACAGCTGACGAGTCACAACGTGCGCTGCTTGGGGCGTCGATGCCCGATATAGAGCTTTCGAATGCCTAGCAGTGGTTTCTTGGCGGTAGTGAGCAGTCGCGACATGCGGGATTTCGAAACTGGGATGAATTCCGGGCTACAGCATGCAGACGCCAAAAATGCGAAACCAGCAGTGGCTGCATAATGTCGTCCAGCGATGCTGTGACGTCCTATAACCCAGACTACCAGTGTTGCCGTGAAGCTGCGTGGATATTGGTGGGCTGGCGTGGGGGTCTAGCTCTACTGAGCAATGAGTTTCAAGGTGGCAACAACGGTGCTCACGACAAATCGTCAACGAACTATACTGCGTCGTCTTGGGCGGTGGCTCTGAGTTAAGGGATCCTATAATCGGCCAAACCATGTCAGTTTCTTGCAAAATCCTACCGTTCATGGGCTACAAACTACCCTCGAAAGGGCGGATGACTTCGGTCTTCGTCATCTGTCTGCCGGCGCAGGTGTTGGCATGAACACCACGCACCACCTAACACCAGTGGACAGCTTTTTCCGATTTTCGTTTTTTCACCACAAATTGTGGAAACCAGAGTCATTGGTCAAAACGCTCCAAAATCGCCAACCACCCCAGCGGTCCTTACAGATGCCCAATCCCTCAGGTTCATGCGCCGCCTTTAAAGGGGCTGTGATCCGCACTCTCTCGACTGCAGAACCCCTGTGACTCAGGTTAAACCTAGGTCCCGATGGGAATTTGGAGAACATGAACGTCTCTACTTTTTTTGTGACTGTGGGCATCTACGGTGAAATTGTATGAAAGTACAACGTGAAATCTGCGTTTGTAAGCAAATGACTTCGGTCACAGCGGGGCATGGTTAGTCGCCAAGTTTGGCGATGCTATCGCTCAGGTGCAAAATATTAATGTGGATAGGCAGGGACCACCGCGAATGGGCTTGTGTTCGTGGGAATTTATATTGTTGTTATTTAAATAGAACCAATATGAAATCCCCCGATTTAGGCGAGCTCTCATGGACAATCAAGTTGTGTTTAACTGCATTGGGCTGCCGATACGGCGTAGGGCATGTGACTACTACAGGAATAATATACAAATGTACTACTCTTGGTCCTGAGAGAACATGCTGGATCGGCACCAATGCCGACTGGGCGGGTCCACCGCAACGAACAGTACATTACAAACCACTAGCATTTGTTTCCGAGAGGTCCCTCAACTGCACCAATGGCGGTTTCTGAGAAACCAGGGGGTGCCGGGCAAGCCATTTGGCCCAATCCAAGATAGAAATTCGGTTTGGTGAAGGGGTTCAGCCCGCGGGTGCAACTGGAGCCACTGGCACAGAAGGGCGTGAACGGGTTGCCCGGGCCCCGGTGACATGAGTGGAACTGCCCTTGACCAGCTTTCTTCGGAGCAGTTTCATGGTCAGTGAGATTTATGACCACATCGTGCACGGCACGGGGACATGAATAAGGGTACACGCCCACGATCGCCCTGAGAGCTATCGTTTGGATCATGGCGCGCAGTTCCACGGTGTTTCAGAGGCGATGATGAGTCGGGGAACGCCAATGAGGACCCATCTTTCGAAAATGAATGTCAGAGTGATAGTATTCATATACCAGGTACCTGGACCCCTGCCTATAATGTGGAGTAACGACCAAATAATTAACATTATGAAATAACGATAGCGCCGACTGGCGCGGCAGAGCCCGCCACGTTTTAAAATAAAAATACGAAAAGGGTGAGATTGAGTGAGATTATCATAGCCGTAGTACATGGTTTGTTTTATAGAAGACTTATACGATTGTTACAAGGGTGGAATGAAAAGACGATACATTGAATCTGAATAATTTTTTTTTGGGTGCGACGGCATAATCAGCCTCTCACGTCTAATCGAGTCGAGAGATGCATCATTCGTCAAAGACTTGACTGATGGCGGATTTGCAAAAATTATCTGGCGTCGACTTGAACGCCGGACTTTTTTTTGTTTTTTAACACGATCTAAAAACAAAATCAGTGGCAATCACTAAGCTAATTGTTTCAAACTCACGCGATTGCCCAGATTTTGCGATGGTTGGAACCCACCTGAGTTCGTGTAAGAGTCTGAATCGGATTGAATCGGATGGTGAGGGGAAAGAAAGTGAAGCAAGCGTCGAGTACGAGGCCGAAGCGGCACTCTGAAGAGGCGAATCTGCCCTTGCAAGAAGTCATAACTGGTTTTTGACGCTTTCGTTGTGTCGAACACAAGGCTGAAGCAGACTCTGTATTCTGAACCGATGAATCTGCCCTCAAATACGGCTGCGAAAAGTCACAACTAGGTTCTTGACGCTTTCGTTGTGAAGTGATCTCTGAAGACGATGACGAAACCATGTTGTGCGAAGACCTTGGGAGCGAGCGGGTAAGAGCGGCGAATGCCGCCTGAATATTGAAACAGAAGCTAGGGTCCCGCAAGTGACGTAATCATGTCAATTCATCGGACTCGTAACGTCCGCCTTTTTTTTCTTTCTGGGGTCCTAACTAACTCACTATAGGTTTTCGAATTTACGATCCAAGACCCGCCACTAGTGGCGGGCATTCTAAGCGCCATTGCCCCGGAGATAGAGCTCCGGGAATGATTACATAATTATGCTCTCCCATTTACGCTGCCTTTTGCTACAACTGCTCCGTTGTATTCTTTAGTGAAATCTGTGTAGAATTATCATATCATTTACACGCCATGCACTCTCAAACACTAATGAGGCCTGAATCACTTTTTGTGGATTCGCAAAAACCACTGGATCAAGTTTCCGAGTCGCGAGCCATCGACTCCCCGTTGAGATTGTCACCCGTTGTCCTGATGCCAGCCGGAGAACGTGGCTAGCAAGCGAGCAAGCGCCCTAAGGTCGGTGATCGGCATTTGCCGCCGCTACCGTTCGAGGAACACTATGGTCGCCGTAACGTCTCCCGCCGTTGTTAATACCCAATCTTTGAAACCAAAAAAGACCAGGAGAGGTGGGTCTGCTGCTAGGCGTCAAGCAAAAGCCCGATCGAATGCCTCCAATACAACGGAAATCGACGTAGGCGAAGACGAAGGCGACGCAGACGACGAAGTGGTGATTGATGTGATGAATCAAGATGGGAGCTCTGGACCTTTAATCGCTATGACAAGAATTGTAGAAGAGGAGGGAGATGATGCACCGATGGATGATGGCGATACCAATGAGGAAACGGCTGTCCCAGCATTTGCGCCACTCTCCGCTTCCGCTCAATCATCCACGGCTAAGGGCGAAACACGACGCATACCTATACCCCCCCACAGATTTGGCCCCCTGAAAAATGAATGGGTCAATATATATTCACCTTTGACCGAGATCTTAGGCCTTCAAGTTCGTATGAACGTTCACAGAAAGTGTGTTGAAATACGGGTCAGTGCCATCATTATTATATGGAATCACATCATTCAGTGCGTCATTCTCCACGTCTAGACTTCTACACATACCAAGGAGATAGGTGCTCTACAAAAGGGGGCCGATTTTGTGAAAGCGTTTGCTCTCGGATTTGACGTTCAGGCAAGTTTGTGTCACAAAAATCGGGGGAACAGACTCAGCTAATATATGTAAAGGACTCCATTGCCCTTCTGCGTATGGATGATTTATATCTGGACTCTTTTGAGATCAAGGATGTGAAAACTTTGCACGGAGACCACCTTTCGCGCGCTATCGGTGCGTCTAGCTATATTCCCATCACACATGACTATTTGCTAAACAGCCCATGTTATATAGGGCGAATCGCCGGGCAGGACGGGAAAACGAAATTTACAATCGAAAACGCATCACGCACACGCATAGTGCTCGCGGACACGTGTGTTTCCCCCTGGACAAACTCGCTCTTCTGCATGCACTCTGACGTGTGTCTTGCACATTTCTCAACAGTAAAATTCACATTTTGGGCTCGTTCCAGAACATCAAAATTGCGCGAGACGCCATTGTTTCTCTCATTATGGGAAGCCCACCAGGCAAAGTGTATGCAAACCTGCGTACCATTGGGGCACGGATGCGACAGCGGGCACTATGACATATTGATGTACTCTTCACACGTTTACATACTGCATAATCGCCTCTGCTTTGCACCTTCACAGTTTGGAAAAATAGGATGATGCTCTTTGGTCTAGCATGAGCCATGCCACAAAACAAATCACATCTACATATGTAATAAAGCTTTAAAATGAAATCACAAAAGGAACGACGATGTCGAGTCATGTCCTAGCGCCCTTCCGACGCCCCTGGGGTCGGTGATTTGGTATACACTTTCGAGTTCGCGAGCATGCTGCAGCACAAGTCAGCCACGCGATTTTGCCAAATTTGCGGGATACCTACTTTTCGATGGCTCCTTCGTCTACGGGCGGATCCTGGCCGTTGCCGACCATCACTTTTTTGCCTGCGCTCGGGACACCGTCGATCACCAGATAAAGCCATGCGGGCCCCGGGGGGTATATTCCGGAGTTTACTGGCCCAGAGACCACCAGAGACTTGCGGTCTGAAGATATATTCGCGGAAAGAAAGACGAGTCGCGCGTTCATGTGGACACCGTGTGTTACAAAACCAAGGTCTATGAGAGACACTGACAGGAGCATCAGCACGCAGCACCCTAGATGTGCAAACAATCTACCCCGAACCCGCTTCGCGGTTCCAAGACAGTCGCTTGTTATAGTGAAGGTTTTGCCGAACTCGATGAACGCGGGTAGTCCCTCATAAAGCGGCCTCTCCATGGCCATGTAAGGAGGCATAAGCCATTCCACGCGGTATTCTGTTGCATACTTGGCATTTGAGCGATCGAGATTAGGATTTGAGCCAGCAATCATTATGCTGCCATTAGGGGTCAAGCTAGCAACGGAGTGGTAGAGGCGAGGAATGTCCGAAGTGGGTAGGCCAGCCGAGAAACGCCCCCCGAGTGGAGCTGATGGATCGTATAGAACGGGACTCATCACGGGGTGATCTGCATTGCTTTGGCCTACTTGATTCTTGACGTTCCCGTAACCAGCAATGCCGCTTCCTGCGCCATTGATAACGATTATTTTGCCGTCGGGAAGCATAACCGCGTCTGGCATTAGGCGCGCTTCTGGCATGTACTCGACGCTCCAACCCATTTTAATCCCTTCGGCCGATAAAGTAAGGCGGCTGCATTGACTTGACGCTGCTTCATCAGAGGAGATCTCATATCCAGCTCGAGTCATCTATAGAGGAGCCTCCGCACAGCATGACTTCGGGCGTGTATCCATTCTCGGCGGAGAGTGGTAGCAGGACACCTGTTCCGCTCATAGGATAGCTGACGCGAACGCCGTTTGGTATATTGGGGAGTAGTTCCTCCGTATTGGATTTCCAGTCGTACAGCATAGCGTTACGATTCGCTGCAAAGAATATGCGACCATCTGGCAGTGTGAAGGCAATAGGGAACAAATTGGCATTGAGAGTGCTTGAGAGAAAGCGCAAGGGAATCGGCAATCCGTTTCGTCCATGGAGATTCTTGGGTGGGAAGTACTCTATTGTCGGGTTGTTCTAGCAATGTTTCTCAGAAAACGAGAGCACAAGCAGCAAGATGGCGAAGACTGAGCGCACAGTTGTCTGGTTATTCATCCACCCACCTTTCGTGGAGCCGCCGATGATCATAACTGATCCGTCGTCCAGACGCGTTGCAGAATTGTACCACCTCGCACTAGCCAAGCGTATTTTGTTTGGAGCTTCAAGTATGTCGCACTCCCCGTTGTCACAAGGATCAAACATGCGAATTGCCTGCAGACCATTCAGATCTCCAAAGTCGGCGGCACCTGTGTGACTTTCTAGGACGGGATTCCCTCCAATGTTGAGCAAGGTGCCATTCGAGAGCCAAGTTCCCCCTGCACAGAATGAGTTACTTCGAATATTCAGTGGGCGGCGTTCGTGAGTTCGGAGGTCATAGAGCGTTGCCCATGCTGGGCGTCCGTTGATGGTCTCAAGATTGTGTTCGACTTTGTCAATGATAATTGCGTGTGTATCTGTTACCATAGCCAGTTGCATTGCGGCTACACCAGTGTTGCCTCTTTGAATGAGTGTCCAGTTATGCGAGTCAGTTTCTTGAACGGTATCACGTTGCGTCAATGTGCTCGGGTCAGAAGAAACCACAAAAGCGTCGATGGCGATAAGGCTGGCGCGAGAGACGGGGTGATGATTGCCGGTGACGATAATGGTTATAGTATGAGAGCCGGGCGAGAGGCCGTAGGCACTGAATAGACGTTGTTGACTGAGTAGTCGTGCGTTGTACAGATCCACTGTTTGTTTGAAAACTCCATCGATAAAAACGGAGGCGATACCAGATTGAGGGGACATATGTCCAAACCATTCCACGCGGGTACCAGAAAACTTGAGCTGGGCAGTCGAACCGGCGATCCCAGACACATGGCATGTGAGATTCACAGCATTAGGACATGTTGAAGGACGGAAGTTGGTCGAATATGTAATGAAAGGAGAGGTATCATCGATGCTACGATCGCCTGATAGCTCTACATGAGTGAAAGGTAATTGACAGCGAATTTCACCGTTGCATGCCTTCGGGAACGTAGTATGGCAAAAACATAGCAGGCTTGGAACGGTCTGGAACTGCACCAGGCAGGATTTGGCCATTCCAAGCAGCCTCGGGGTCGGCGCCGGCTGCCTGTTGTTTGAATAGAACACAGATTATCAAAAGAGCGGCGCGAACACCTGTCTGTGGCATAGTTGTTAAGCGCAGAATATCGGCGCGTGTCACAAGGTCACAACAAAATCCTCGTCCTCATGCAGGGATGGATATGGCTAGCGTTAATCACACGAATCTGTATCTCGCTTCTGACTAGGACGTTTTTCCAACCGGATGAATATTTCCAGGCGATCGAACCTGCTCACCGAGCAGTTTTTGGCTTCGGGCACCTGACTTGGGAATGGGTCTCTGCACAACCTGTCCGATCCTTTTTCTTCCCCTCTGTATTTGCGCTGCTCTTTTATGTATTGAAGTTGCTGCATCTGGGCAACACGATAGCCGTGGTACGCGCCGCTTATCGCGATGAACCCGTTGCGCCAAATCTGATGGTCTTGCAGATTTGGGCTCCCAAAGTCTTGACAGGGCTTATTGCGTCTGTCACTGATTGTGCGGTGTATCGTCTCACCTATTTGCTGTTCGGTCGCGATTACGCAACTGTTGCAGTGAGCGACCAATTTTAGTGGCCTTGCATTCAGCCTGCTGAACGTGTGTAGCTTGTGCTGTCTCTCACGTCACCGTTCAATGTGCTCGCACTGTCTCGTAGCCTGAGTAACTCTGCGGAAACTTCCTTCACCACCCTCGCGCTCTGTTTTTGGCCATACTTTGCTAGTGCTGACTTCATGTGCGGAAGGTGTCCCACATTTCTCCCAACCAAAACTGAACACATGTCTACAGATGGAAGACCCGCAAATCACTGGCACTGGCCTCAATTGCCTGTATCATACGACCTACGAACATGATAATATGGACCGCTTTGGTGCTAGTGTCCTGCTGGGAGCGTCCTCAATTCTTTGCGTCTTTGTTTGTAAACACAGTACCAATTGCGTAAGTTGAACCATTGACGCTAATTCATCTTATAAGCTCATACATTGCAGACTGCTAGCATTATCGTTCATGGCTGCTCTAGACACTTGGTATTTCGGGCATATGACATTCACGCCGCTGAACTTCCTCAAAACTAATCTTTCCCATGTCTCGTTGTTCTACGGGCGAAATCCTTGGCATTATTACATAACCCAGGCCCTGCCAATCTTGTGTGCCACTACCCTTCCGTCTGCCATCCTTTCCTGGCAGCGTAGTTTGAGTGGTGCCTATGGCACCGGGGCCAGGAAGCTTGGCATAGTGGCTCTTGCCACGATTTTCATTTATTCATGCGCCGGACATAAGGAGTGGCGTTTCATCCATCCTATCCTTCCAATATTGCATAGTCTCACAAGTAAAGGCATGGTCGATTCTTACTTTGCACACGCACCGCCTCCAAAGAAAGCTGGCAGCGCGCATGCGGAATCCCGATCAAACCGAGGGCGGAGGCCCATGCGACTCCCTGTCCGGAGCGTCCATCTCTACCTCATCTTTGCGACATTACCCCTGTGTTTCTACATCATGAGGTACCACGGGCAAGCTCAAATTGCGGTCATGTACCGTTTGCGCGACATTCCCGCCTCTCAGCTCCGTTCGGTAGGGTTTCTTATGCCGTGCCACTCCACGCCATGGCAGGCATACTTGCATCGACCTGAGCTTGATGGGGGAAGGCTTTGGAGTCTTGGATGTGAACCCCCACTGAAGTACGTTGTTTCCTGCGCAGCAAGCAGTCCTGAAAATGCCCACGCTCATCATCCTTGTGAAGAGGTCAGGACCTGACGGCATATGAAGACCAAACCGCGGAGTTCTACCGTGATCCAGCGGCATACCTCTCTCAATACTTCCCGGAGCGCGTCTCGCCTTCCTTTCCCCCGTCGCCGTATCCAAACGCAGTGCCCGGCCAAAAGGAGAGGGTTTCGAGACGCAAAGGATGGCAGCACGAATGGCCATCGCACCTTGTCATGTTCGACAATTTGTTGTCCATGAAACTGGCAGACAATCGACCTGCCTACGACGGCAATCGAAATAACAACAGGGATATCACATCTTTTCGGGATATTCTTGTCCAGCTAGGCTATATCGAGGTGTGGAGTTCAGGTTGGAACGGCTGGGAAGGGGATGAAAGACGGAGGGGTGAGGTCAGACTATGGCAATTCAACACGGAAAGCCCCTCGTAGGGTATTCTCATCTAAAGATGCAGCAGGTTGGCTTTCCGTATTCATTCGTCCCCAGCGAATATCGTATCCATTTTTGGTTATTTTGTGACGGATCTTGTTTTTGCGAATTTCAATGCATGCTGTGTTCGCTTCCGCGCACGACGAAACCGTTTGCACGTTTATGACATTCACCATCCAGTTCTATTTTGTTGCCCATTACAGTTTGTGCCACCTGCGCCACGCACACCAATACTTTCTCGCTTTGTGCGTCCCGGCCCCACGATGTTGCGGCCCGTACGAGATAGACACGGTGTTGGGAGACGAGGGGGTTCCCAACAGGCTTATTGTACGGGGTGAACCTCATCACGCTCGCGTCAGGGTTGTTGGAGGTGGGGCTGAGCATGATGCCGGAGACGTAGAATAACTCGCCTAGAACATGCAACATGTCGGGTATAAACCAGCAAGATGACGAGGTTCAATGGAAGCAGTAGACAAGCAACATTTATAGCTTGCGGGATGGGTGCAGTGCCCTAGCGAGAGCCGAGAAAGTAACCACCAAGCGAGAAATATCCCGAAAATGGTGCCGATTGCTAGATCTGGCGGCTGGGAGTATTCTGGCGATGCATTTGTAGATATTCACCTCAACCCATTTGAAGGAATGCTCGTTAGCAGTTTTTGATTCAGTAGTGTGCCGACCATGGTCAGGTAGCCCAGGTTTGGGAGAGAAATCACTTTCAACCAGGAGACAACCAGGGGGGGGGACAGCGCAATGATGTTGGGGGGTGTATCGTGGCCATAAGCCAGAAGGCACACAACATCAGCGCGTTGACAGAACGCGCGGCCGAGATATATTTAGAAAAAGATCTCGCATCGGCAAGCTATAATCCAACATCGCCCCAAGAAGCATCGGGCACGCCTAATTGCGCGGCAAGCGTTGTGTCTGCGCAATCAATTGTGCCCTAGCCTCAGTCGCCACGAGGCGTTTGTCCTCTTGGGAGCCGTGTTCGTCACTGCCTAACGCCTTCTGCGGCCAGGGCTTGAAGGTAGCCGATTCCAATAACAAGGCGATTCCCAAAGTGAGGTTCTGCAGCCAGTGCGTACTGTGTTTATTTAGACAGCCTCGATGCCTCTTGCTACTTAATACCCCTCACAAAAGTATTAAACATGTGAGATGAGTAGTCAGCGCGAGGCTCATCTTGTTTATTTGCTCGTTTGTACGGGGGTGAGTATGGATCGTAGCTCGACAAGTGGTATCATTTTAGAAGGCTTAAAGAGCAGGATCCTGCATGGCACTATGTAGCACTTCAAAACATCCTTTACCGCTTTCGCCAATGCCGCCAACGATAATCCATAGTTCTCCATTTGTTCCAAGACCAGTCTTCATCGAGTTAACCTTCTTGATGTGAGTGATATTATACGTCCACGTCGGATCGAAGTTCCGCGAGTGCTCGTGATCCACAGAATGAAGCAGCGAGGTCAACGTTCCGCCTAGCGAGCAAGTGACAATCTGATCCGCCGATAGAAACCCTCTGCCGTGTGTTGGAATTGATCGGTTGTGATGCTCGTCAATCAGTTCGACGCGCGACTCACGCTCCGACAATTGGTCCATGTGCAACGCTAGCCCAGAACGAATTGCTGTCTTCCCTTAGGCCTTCCCAGTATCTTCGCTTTTTCTTTTTCTTTGTGGAAGAGGTTTTTTCACCCCCGAATCCCACCCAGAGACGTCCATCAGCAGTGCCAGCAGCAATGGCACCAGTTGATGAGACAACGAGAGATGTAACGAAAGGTGGAGAGAGAGAGACGTTACTTTCTCCCGAAACTGGCGCCTGCGAAGAGTCTGGGGCATATTGGCTGGGTCATTTATGATAATTGCTAGTCGATGTGAAACGTACCGAGATCAAACCGAGACAAGAGCACGCCTTGTCGAAAATCAAAGTGGAAGAGATGATAATCATAGCCCCCAGAGACCACTAGGCGAGGATAAGTGCCTCAATTGGGCTAAGCGTCCCGTGAGCCGGACTCACGTTCACTGGGCCTGTCCGGAATGAATGATATGGAGCCAGCGATCTAAGAAAAATCGTAAGATTTGGGTCGGGCAGTTATAATACAGGTGGCATTACACTGGAATGTCTCATACGCATTTCTTTTTTCACCCCGGTGCCAAGGTCTAGGACTCCAACGATACCTGAATCGGATGTGTAACCAAGATGAGTGGGCGAAACGGCGATCTACGTTATGTATAGAAGTATTAGAGCTTGCGACGCCGCTCTCCTGCGCAGAGGATCAAGTACATCGTTGAGAACGTCAGATTCCCCATCCAACCCCGTCAATAGTGTATGCGTCTGAGAAGCATCGGCTAGCTTCATAACAAATCTATCTCCGGATGCATCGAAGTGTGCAACGCATGCTCCGAAAGCCAGCCACACACTGATGGAATTTGAAGGGATAGTTGCAAGTGAAAACGCGATGGCAGAGATCTCGTCGCCTAGACCCATGATCGCTCTCTGCACTTTAGTAAGGGGAAGGCCATAGATTCTGGCTGTCCCATCCTCTGAGTGTATTGGTGGAATGAACAGAGACCGGTGGACGTAAGCATTGTATTTTTGGAGAGAACAGGCACAATCAAATTCGAACCAGACCCTATCACGAGAATACCATCTGGAGCCAAGGCTACAGCAGTAACGGGCTTCGGTGTTTCTAGTGCGGCAATATGTGATGGAGGGGTAGCAGTGGTGGGCATCAGGTGCGGCGGGGAGATTGATCACGCGACTCGGGAGTAGACGACCCCAAAGGTTATGCCGAACGAACTGGGCGCTACGGCTACTTCTGTCATGACCTCTCTTCCAGCCATCCCAGCCAAGCGTCCCAGATCGGACTCGCTACAGGGTGAACTCCAATCGCATTGATGCCAAAATAGATAATACAACGGTCCTCATCGAACCCTCATAGAACAGGTCTCGCACCTGCCCCTTCTGGAGTATGCGGTGGTGGACAGCACTGGCGGGGCTGACAGCGCCGCAGACTCGGAGGTCAGGGAAAAATTGGCTCCTGACCTCGGCGACCTGGAGGCGGCTGCATTGACGTATCACCTCAGCGAACCGCCCCGCATGAACGCGATATACTTACTTACATCCAAATTGTTGCCGGCCATCTTTCGTCACAGCGAAGGTTATCTATCCGAGGAATATAAGAATGCTATCGACCGTGATCCTCGGCTAATTGAGAAGCTATACACTGCGCACATGGCTGGAGCATACGACGACATTCGACAACTTGGTTCGTGCAGCTCAGATATCTGTCTGCTATGACTAATATCCCTGCCGATCCTAGATGTACTTCGAGATCTGCAAACAGAAGAGCCGGCGGTCCTCATTGATTCCATTCAGCTTATCCAAGAGGGAAACGAAGAGGGTGGGTGTCCAGACCAATACCCAATGCGATTGTTTCTACAATAACGGAGCTCGTATAGCAACTGTCAAATCCTGGGACAATGCATTTGTCGGAGACATCCCAACGGCGTTGCATGGCATCTTACGCCGCTATATGACTTTCCATTCTTCTTCGCTATATGCTCGTGTGGTGTCTCATGCGCAATCGTCGGGAACAGGCAAATCTCGCGCGCATGATGAGCTGGCAAAACGCATCTTTTACATACCCGTCAATTTTTCCGGCCCAAATGCACCCAGTATGGTCTTATCTATTGTGTATTCCTCTCACTAAGCTTGTTCTAGCGTATCCACCGGCTGATCCGAGTGTAGAACAATGGTTCAGCAAACAGAACAACCGGTCACAGCGGCTCACCCGGGATCGATGCCATGCATTCCTGCATGCACTTCTGTCCACCACCTTATCCCACCTCATGGAGATTTGCGACGACAAGGTCGTAGCTCAGAAATTGCAAACGGAACCTCGCCTGGCGACCCTAGCATCCGAATTCCGGGATGGTGGAGGGTAGGAGGTTTGATGGACATGGAGCTTATCGCACAAATTTTTAGAATGTCATTACTCAGTGCGCGGAGCAGGTAAGTTTGCCGTATTTTTTAAGAAATTGAGCATGATATCTCCTTCAGAATGTGAAGACCATGCCTCAACCTTCTACCCACCTTAACTCTGACACTACCGCCAGTGTGTCCTCAAATCCCAAGCCAACCGTAGCCAATTCAAGGGGCAAGTATACCCCGGGAAGCAGAACACTGGCGGTGCGTGCTTGTGAACTCCTCATGCTGATAATACCTGAGACGGTGTGCGGTAGGCTTGACGATTGAACAGGTTGCAGAA
>Ga0307508_10004038_pt1 | contig 14524 bp, 18 predicted proteins | sample 9_EM_MG_FD_203089 | JGI IMG/M metagenome (GOLD analysis project Ga0307508, IMG submission 203089) | Populus trichocarpa ectomycorrhiza microbial communities from riparian zone in the Pacific Northwest, United States - 9_EM | ecosystem: Host-associated > Plants > Roots > Unclassified | place... | reverse complement strand
GGGAGAGCACCGGCAACGAAAGCCAGACAAGGCTCCTCCTCCTACTCCGCTCCATATCCTATTCACTCGCCTCCTCACGCTTCGTCTTCTCGAACTCGATTATCTGCCTGGTCCAATCTATTCACGCCCCCATCATCAGCTGCCATCCCCCCCCCCCCGCACACACATCGGGAGATAGAGAACTCACTCCTGCTGGGAAAGACTCGGTCGGCATCGGGCATGCGCGAGCGCTCCTCGAGACTGGCTGATGCCTTCCATGCCATGGCCGTGAAGCCGGCAATGACGACCGCCATCACCGCTGTGTTGGTGCGCCAGTTTTTGGGCTGGCCGTACCAGCCCCCCGACGGAGACCAGACGTGAGGTGGGTAGCTATTTGCGGGTGAGTGCGTGTGTGAACGGGCTGTAGACAGGGCGGAATCGGGGTAGAGAAGGAGGAGAGGGGGGGGTTTACGGAATTTTGCCGCCGCCGCCCTAGGAGATGTTAGCTTAAGACACAATGCGCAGGAGGTACGAGAGGCACCATTTCGTGTCGTGTATTGCTATGGTGGAAGGGAGTAGTAGGTATCGAATGCTTCCCGGGGGTGCGGTGGCTTACAAAGACGAATCGGACTATCTCTGCTGTTGGGGTTTTCAGTAACGCGAGAAGAGGGTAACTATCCAACTTCATGGAGTATCACTTGTATCACGATTCACGGTTCATAAGATTTTAAGTCAAAGAGTCAAATAGATAGAATATGAATTTGCACTTCTTACTTCTCGAAAAGCACAAGATACAACATCCAGAACCACAAACCATAGAAAGTAGGATAAAAAGCAAGTCTCTTCAAGCTCAATTACAGCCAAGTTAAACCAATAGGTAACCCCCACTTTTGATCATAAGTCGAAAGGTAAGCGACAAAGAAACGCGAAAGCAAACGGAAAACGATTCGGTCAAAAAGGTATACTTAGAGTCCCCCACAGCAGGGATACAGAAACCAAAAAGAATGCACAAAGAAAAGAATGGGGAAGGATGAAGTGCTAAAGTCGAAGCGGAAGAAAAGAACTAATACTGTTATTGCCTTTCCGTCTGTCTCCTGGTAAAATAGTACGCGAGCAAGTTCTGATGGCCAGACTTCATCCCTTTGAGGATCTCGTCGAACAGTCTCTCGTCGTCGTTAAGCTTGCTGTGCATTTCAATGCACATCGTCACGCACGACCGTCGGATTTCAGAGTCATCATCGTTGAGCGACTGTCACCAATCAGCAAGACGTTGAACAATGGAAAGCAGCATTGCATACCTTAAGTGCCAATTGGCCGAGCCGCATGTACTGCGGTTCAAGTGCTGACGGCTTGGACGTGCCGACTAGAGCAGCCAAGCATTGCAGACTCATGGACCAGCTCTGAGTAGCCGGTCTGTACGTTGGGTTGCCAGCGGGCAGGTTGAGATCCAAGATCGCTGCGATACCCACCTTGGGATCCGCCACCATCAAGTACTCTTCAGATATCTCTTCGATGGCCGTGGTGATCTGAGAATGCTGAGGGTATTTGCCGCGCAGCGAGATGAGTGTGGTCAAGATCTCAGCCTCATGCCGGTCAAAGTAGGGTGCGGCCTTTGATAGCAGCTGCTTGAGAACCAGCAGTCCTTGGACCCTGAGATCGGTCGCTCTTGAGGGCTCGATGTCTTCAGCCATAAGGTACTCGAGCAGAGTCACAAGAAGCTCCCTAAACACTGACCCGCCCTGCCAGATATCATGCACACTCTCGCGGTTAGCCTCCTGCAACGGCTCCCTGACCGGATTCTCGCGTGCAACACCAATAAGTTTCCTGAAAGCCTGGGTATCCATGTCACGGTTCTGCAGTTTCATAATGAGGGACTGTAGCAATCTTCCGGAATCTCCGGATGCTTTCGGTGAGCCAGTGGCCGACGTGTTCAGCTTGCCATAGTTCTGCCACTCCTTGTTGGTAGCTAGTGTGCTGCGCTCGAGTGGGATGGCAGTATCGATAGCACCATTTGACTCTACTACTGGGTCCTGGTAAACCTTGATGGAAGGGTTCTCGTCCTGGCGGACAATTTTCCTCGAGGCAACATTGGGATCGAGGACATTTGGCACTTCCGGAGAAACCGGAAGTGCGGGGAGATTCCCGAGACCATCCTCGGCGCCGGTCGACAACGGCGGCGGTGTGGCCGGTCTTGGTGCAGGTGGAGCATGAACACTTTCGGGACGGGACATGGACACCGCTCCTCCAACTTCAGGCACAGATCCCAACACCTGTTCGACATCGGCCACTCTCTCCTCGACGATGATCGACTCGTCCTCCTCGATGTTGAGCCCCCAAGACCTCCGGAGCTCCTTCGCAATCGCCGGCTCGTACGTGGACAACGTCTTGTTGAACGCTTCCTCGTCCAGACGCTGAAGGTTTTTCAACAGGGTGGCCAGCATCTGGGTATTAGGTGGCTTCATGGTGGACATCATCTGGATGAAACGGTTGACAATCTGCTTGTAGCTGGTTCTGTCGCTGAAAAATACATTCGGCATTCCACTGACACACCTTTCAGCTAATTCGTTCAACCAGACGAGACCACCGTGAGTGATCTTCCGCTTCTGTGTTGGTGTGAACGATCCGGGTACCAGCTTCTTCGTGAGCACGCCTGAAGTCTTCATGCTCTGAATTATTTTCAGGAGCAAGTCGGTAGCTTCCACATCCGTCATGAGCCGCTTCAAGGCGGGCATCGTCGAGGCGTTGATGGGTTGGGCGTGCTGTTCGTCATCCCCTTCGCTGAGCAGAAGGACCTTCGGAATGATTTGCTCCATTGGCACCACCTTCGCAAGTTCGGCTAAGACTTCAGGGGCAACCAAATGTTCGACAACCTCGGACTGGGGATCGTTAAATAGTTTGGCCAAGGTCGGCGCGAAGATATCACTCGGAGGCAGCGTCGGCATCTTTTGCCCTTCGTAATCGGGCGGTGAACGCTTAGCGAGAATGCAGGCGACCACAACAATTCCCTCCACCCTGACTTTCCAATCTGGACTGTTCAATTGTTCCAGGACGGTGAGTTTCCGGGGACCCATAACAAGCGGGCTCTGAGCGCGGGCGGGTGTGGCGCCGCGGGCGCGCGCGCTGGGGGGTGAGCCCGGGACGGGCGGGGTTCCAGATCTGTTCCTTGTCGGCACTGGTGACGCACGACCTGGAACTGGACTCGCGGAACGGACCGCCTGGTTGTCATTTGCCGTCGCTGGCCTAGGTTTCATGTTGGGCCTGCGTACAGGAGCGGAAGCCAATCCAGTGGGTCCGGCAGGCGGAGGTGAGATGGCTCGACTTGCAACCTCTGCGGATGTCATTTGAGACTTGAGGTTTCCTCTGCTCTTCTTCTGGGCAAGGATGGCCTCTCGGATGGAAGGACGAGCGGGCGCAGTGGCACTCCGACCGAGAGGGGGCGGACGGAGGGTAGAAGCGCCGACTTTAGGTTGGGCAGCGGCATCGGGATTCGCCTTATCCAACAGCTTCCTGGAGTTGGCGTCGAGGCCTTCGAGCAAACTGTGAAGAGGTTAGCACGTCATCCGCAATTGGCTCAGACAAGAGGATAATACTTACACATTGGCTTGATCCGGCCAGATCGCAGCAAATTTCCAGTACGTCTTCCTCATGTTCTCTCTTACACCAGGATTGGCGTCGGCAAGACCGCGCTTGATGCACTTCACCAATAGGTCGACACCTTCAGAACGCTCTATGTATGACTTGTGATCGATGTGGGTCTCCAGCAGAACCGCGATCCACCCCGGGGCATAGGACCTGGGCTGCACATTCTTGTCCTGGCACGCATTCCACACATGATGAAGCAATTTCAGATGGTACGAGACATTGGCCAAGAGCGTGGATGCCACCAAGTTTGCAAGCTGCGAGGTCAATTTCTTCGTATTCGCACACTGCTTCACGACATTGACCAAGAGGATCTCAACCATGTTATCGATGCCTGGTCCCGCGATGATGGCCAGATCTTTGATGAACTGGCCACCCATTGTCGAGGTCGTGGTTCGCAGCGAGTTGAACGTTTTCAGGATTCCATCCAGTAGCGATTTGACTCTGGTCAAGAAAGTGATCTGGAAATCCCGGTATGCGTTTCCCCTCAGCATCTTCCGCATCTGCAGAACATTCCCCTCCCGCGCTACCCAGTTGTGCTCGGACTCCTTGCCTTCGAACGCCGTCACCATACCATCAAAGATGTCCTCCAACTCCCGGTTCGTGTTGACGTAGACGGGTGGCAGATCCTCGAGTTCGACTCCTGGAAGACTCATCACGTATGTCGAGGAGGCCATGCTACCGCTGATGCTCGCCGCCGTGCGGGGTCCACCGGCACTCGATGGTGCCGACTCTTCCTCTTGGCCATCTTGTACAAGAATTTCTGCTACACCGCCGGGAATCCCGAGCTGCGAGACGATGTAGTTTGCGATTCCCTTCCGTACCCCTCGTTTCTGCAGTTCTCTTTTGAGGTCCGATTTGGCGTGTTCCGGCGCGGTACTATTTCGCAGGCCTCGCCGTCAAAACCTCGGTCAACGATCGTAGCCGTTTGTGACGACATACCTGAACAACTCCACCACAATATTCTTAGCCGCCTCACGAACCGGCTCGTTCGAATCCTCGAGCATGCCGATCAGGAGTGGCGTATACGACTTGAACGAAAAAGACGGATTGAGCGCATGAGTCTGAGCGAGCCACCTTATTGACTCCAACCGTACTCTGGCATTCTTGCTCCCAAAACCCAACTCCTTCATAGCCTTCTCAACATCCTGTGAGTGATGTCTGTGCATGTCGATGATCGCCGCCAATGCCACAGTCTTGTTCCGCTCCTTTGCATCCCCCAGCTTGTCTACAAGTAGCGGGAGAGTGGTCGATGTCTGTGTTCGCAAACGCGATGGGTCTTGGATCGACACCCGTTTCGTCAGGTGGCCGAGACACGACAGAGCTTGTGCGCTGAGGGTGCTGTTGGGCGAGCTCACACCGACGCGACACGCTTCGAAGAGAGGCTCTATGCAGACGGTCTGCGGTGGGGGAAGAGAGAAAAAACCGTTCGATCAGCCAACATTCGCCCTTCCTTTTTCCTGCTCAACTTGACGCGACAAAAGGGTGGGCGGCATACATGGACCGTATTGTGCTTGACGAGAGCTTTTACCGTTACGAACTCGGCGATCTTCTTGTCGACGTCTGTGGCTATCCGTCAGCGGCCCGGCTCGCACGCGGACTTGGGGAAGCGTGTGTTTACGTACCGCCAGGGCCTCGGACAAGCACCAGCAGGTCATACGCCTGTGACTCCTTCACAGACATCTCCGTATCGGACACTGCAAAAAGTCGCGGTATATGTAAGCGCTTGAAATACGAGGGGCAAACAAAGGCAGAGGCTAGAGATGCTGTACTGGTCAGTGGTTCAGTTGTGGTTGTGGTTCTGGTGGTGGTGGATGTAGTTGAGGTTTTATTGTTTGGAGAATGAGGATGAGTGGGAAGAAAAGGGTTCTGCTGTGGTGTGTGTTGGTGTCTCGGTTGTTTTTGTTTGGAGGGGCTCGTGTCAACAAATAAATTCCAGGAGAAAAGAACACAAAACAACGTAGTGTACTAGTACAACAACCCCGCTCTCGAGCTGTCTCTTGTGCCAGATCGATTCCTTGAGGGCGGGGGTAAATTCTTCAGCAAGGACGGCGCCAATCGACAGTTTATTCGTATAGTTTTGCTAAAATCTCCCGAGTCTCACGCCCTCAGCCCCTTTAAACCCCATAGAACCTCCCGTTCATCCCCCTTAGGCTCACGCGACGTCATTCTCCGAGAGGGAGATTGCACGCACGCCATCAAGAGAGCGAGAGATGCCATGGCAACCACACTTCTACGAGAAAACCCCGCATACACGTATCGACGTGAGCATGCAAAATAGAGCACTCCCGTATACATGGGTACCCCCTCATCATGCAATCATATCTGCTTGTGCCCTCCGCCAGCTGGATCTGAGACGCGAACTTTTCTTCCTTTGTCCACGGCGTTCTATAGCGCAGTTATCCATAGCGTATCCGACAGCGTGGTTCGGATTGGTGCAAGCGACACAAGTCGCGGCGAAACTCCGGAACTCCATCTTGAGCTCCATCCCACCCGCATTCCGCACGCTATGGCAGAACAGACAGATCACGATCATGATCATGATGGCGGGCAAGAGCTGCATTTCACCACCCGTTCGTGCCCGGTTCCCTCCGCAAGAGAGCACGGCTAACCTCCTGCGCTAAGTTGGGATGTTCATAGTACCCTCTCACCACCTGGTCCCGCACCCGCAACGGTAGATCCTGACCCGCCGTAGGTAGACCAGATCCACTTCGGCCCCTCTGCCTCTCGTCGAGTGGTCGACGACATCATTGGTGGCGCAGGAACTTTCGGTCCGTAAACTCCACCCATCCGTCATCTCCCATCTCGACTGATACCCTCAGAGCTATTCTGGGCGCCCGACTTTTCTCCCTACCTCCCCAGTCTCGCACCATCGGCTGGATCGTCGACGCCGGCAGCGATTTCCCCCCCTCATTGCTCGCGCCGCTCGAGGCGATGGATACACACTTGGTGCTCCGCCGTGACGACTCCCGCCTAACTACCCGCGGCTGGAATTCGTATCCATCCGACACAAGTGATCATAGGGCGTTTAGGTACCTCACGCCGAAAAAGCGACTCGAAGCCTCGGACTTGATAGCTACCGGCCTTGTGCGGGCACGCTGTGTCCACTTGATCTGCTCACCAGCCCGCGCAGCTGGGCTAAGGAATGAACTCATCGAAGCGGGGGCGGTTCGACAGATAGCGGTGTGGGAGCCCGTGCCAGACCTGTGTACACCCGAACATCGGGAGAAGATGTTGCGTACTGTGGGGATGATGGAGGTAGTCTCTCCCAACGCCGAGGAGTTGGCGGGGTTCTGGGCGGATGAGGAGCTGCCTGAAGGGGAGTGGGAGAGGATGGAGACTCTGGCGGCGAGAGTTAGCGAGGCGGGGGCGGGGACGGTGGTCGTTAGAGCCGGCAAGTTGGGGTGTTTGGTTGTCGGGAAGGATGGGGCGGTTAGGCTGCCGGCGTATTATGACGAAGTGGGGGAACGGAATCATACGAAGGTGGTAGATCCGACGGGAGGTGGGAATGCGTTTGTTGGCGGGCTCGGGATAGGTATGGCCAGGGGGATGGATATGGTAGAGGCAGCAGCCATGGGGACAGTGGCAGCGAGCTTCGCAATAGAGCAGATTGGGATGCCGGTGTTGACGCAAGGTGTTGATGGAGAGGAGCTATGGAATGGGGTGAGGGTCAGTGATCGGCTGGAGGAGTACCGGCGGAGACTTCAAGCCTTGGGAGTGGGTTCGCGCAACAGAGCAAACAGCCAGTAGAGTAGACAGTTCGGTTCGGCTCAGTCATTAAATTCATAGATCCCATCCCGGGTATCTTGTTAAGAAATAAAGGCAACCGCGATACAAAACACATTCTGATACCTTCGCTCCTTCCATCACCTCCACTACTCCTCCTTCTTATGGCTCCTCTCGGCCACCACAAGGATCTCCCTCTCGAGGCCTGGAACATACAAGTATCTTATTCCCTTGGCCTCAAGCAGCTCCTGCGCCTGATTGCCCTGAACGAACGTATTCGGCTCCTTGACACCGACCACGACCGTCCCGATCCCGCCGGCGTCGACGATCCTCTCGACACAGCTCTTCTCGCCACTCAAGCGCTTCATACACGGCTCCATGGTGGTGTAGAGCACACTGCCCTCCGGTGGTGGCGACCCCAGCTTCGTCAACGCCACCTGCTCCGCATGCGTGTTGTCAGGAAGCTCTCGCGAGTACCCCGTCGACAGAACCGTGCCCGACGAGGAGAGCAGGACCGCTCCGACGCAGAACGCTGACGGAATCGGTGTGCATTGCCAGGCGAGGGTCAGCGCGCGCCGGAGGTGTCGCAGGTGGTGGTGCTCCTCCAGTGCTGCGGACGAGAGGGCACCAGCGCTTCTGGATGTGGGAGGGGAGACCGCCGGGGGTGTGGTTGTGATCGTGGTGGTTGACATTGTCTCTGTGGTTTGCGGTTTGTGGTTTTGTTTGTGGTTTTTGGGGAGGGTTGTGGTTGGGTAGGAAGGTTTGGGAACAAAAGATAGACGAGCTGGGAGAGAGGTGGAAGGGAGGGGTTGAAAGCGGGGGATGTCGATGACGATTACTTTCCTCCCACCTCGCTCCCCATCCGCACGTTATATACCTCGAGGGATAGATTGCAGACCACGACAGCAAGCGCAAACGGAAAATATCCGCCCTACTACTCTGGATGCATAATATGAGGAGGAAAACAAAGGCCGCATTGCGTTCTGCCCCTCTTCCGCCATCCCCGGGCCTCGTTGTCAATATAATCACCGCCAGCCTCAAACCTGGAGCAATTCGCTCACACGAGCTGTGAGTATAGTACCTCTAGGTACCTACTTAAATGCCATCGAAGAGATTCGGCAGAGCACTTTAACGGGCAGAAGTTTTCATGCGCAAGTACAATACATAAGTGATCGGACTTCTGGCCAGAACGCCGGCTATCGTGCGGTTAACCGTGGGCCAGATCGGCTGGCTGGCAAATATCCATCCATGGCGCACGCTTTTCCGTGACGACCATCTCCACTCATCTCTCTTCTGGCCCGGTTCCTGAATAGAGATTACTCTCCTCTACGTCCCGATTTACGGTCGAACTGTGCCAGCACTATACCGTCTGGGGCCATGAAGAGGGATGCAACAGCAAGCTCTTCTGGTACCTGTTGGCAGAGCGTCCTGTGGGAAGGTGTATTGCAACTGGTATCGTCGGCAAGTGATTCGTTCGCCCGATGGTCGATGAAGGGCCATCGTCTTCGTTGCAAAGCTCGTGCCTTACGTTTTGCTCGCCCCGATTTCTCGCCCAATTCCTTGTGCGGGGCTCAGTCGCGGAAAGAAACTGCAAAGAAACATCTACCTGCGCCAAGTGGTTCAAATTCGCCAGCACACCCTAAGCAAGTACTTTATGGACCGGATTTCGAGAACAGCCTGAAGTCAACAGTACAGCACATCCCCCCAAGGTAACAGTAACAGCCCCTCAATGGTCCAAGGCAAACTGCAGCTGCCCACCACTTTTATTCCACCAGCCCCCACATCATAGTACGTGACCTGGCTGGGCCAAGCTACTCGGCAATTTCGCCCTCTTCACTCTCCTCAGCATTCGCATCAAGGTCCATCTTGTCCATCTTTCCCTTCTCCGTCTTGGCCTTGGCTTCCCTTTCCTTCGAGGCATTTTTGTTCTCCTTTTCCCTTTCCTCACCCTTCATTCTGGGCTCGGCTTTCAACGCGTGCACGCTGTTGTCTTTTCCAGCACCGGAATTCGGCGCTTTACCGTAGTTCACCATGGGGTCCTCACCGTAGTTCATAACCGGAACGGTATCATCAAAGATGCGCTCCCTTGGCGGAGGAGACCGGGCCCTTGGAGGAGTGCGCTCACGCCTCGACCGCTAAACTCCAAAGTCAGTAAATTGCCAGTGCGTGCGCCCAGGGAAGGAGAGAATGGCTTACCTTGGAGTCCCTCTCATCGTCTTCAGGCGACAACCCGCGTCTACGCCTGGGACGGTACTCATCGCGATCCCTTGGCGCCTCGTCACCTCTTGATCTGTACTGTCGCTCCCTCTCCTCCTCGCGCTCGCGCCTCTCACGATCATAGATACTCTCGGGGCGGGAGCTACGATCACTCTCATGTCTCGGCGGGCGGCTATCGGGTCTCGACCCGCGATCAGACCGATGGACGGAGCTATCGCGGCGACGGTACTGTCTCTCACGCTCTCCCGCCGCACGTCTGCGTTCCGCCTCGTACGCATCTGGCTCAGGTGTCCTAGTAAGATGCCTGGAGCGCTCACGATCGTGGCGCGAGGAACGCGGCTTGTGGTAGGAGTCATAGCCACTGCTTCTGCTGGGTTCATCTGTAGCTGCTGGGCGCTTACTGTGGCGATCCTTCTCTTTCTCCTTGCGTTCGCGGTCCTTGTCGCGCTCTTCCTGCTTTTCCTTGAGGCGTCGCATGTGCTTGTCAAAGGCGGTGCGACGAAGGTCGTCAGAGTCAAGAGCACGGTACTCGTCCGTCCTCTCGATGCGGGGTCGGATTTTGTCATACGTATCCGTAACCTCTACTGCGGGCTCTAGGTGTCTGATAATGGAACGCAGGGCATCGACGCGACGACGCTGGTGGCGCTCCTGTTGGTAGCGGTCGTCCTCGATGCGTCGGACGATTTTCTCGCGGAGCTGCACAACATATTAGCGAGATGGAGACCCAGGACGAGCAAAACCATCACCTTATCAAAGAGGACCGCGGCCGTGTCCTGGTCATACTGAGCAGTGCGTGAATCTTTCTTTAGGAAATCGGCAAACTCTTGGAGAGAGGTACTTTCAGTGATATCAAAGCGTTTTTCCTGGGCACGCGTGTCAGCTGGTTAGAGAAAAAAAGGCTTCAAGCACGAGATACCTCCATGACATCCTGCACGGTGTTCCTCTTCAAGCGAACATCACGTTCCATCTCCTCAATCATGTCCCAGAACAAGTCCAACGGCGTTGACCCGCTCTGTCCCAGCATGCTCTGATAACGCTCGTCATCCTTGATCAAGGGGAAAACCTGCTTCCATTTGGATCCAGCCCGGATTTCACCTTTTGAGCGTAGCGCATTGAGGAGAGCCTGGCCAACGGTAAGCCAAAGTCACAGAGCATCGATGGTTATACCAGTGCCACTTACAACAAAAGCTTCGCGATTCTTGCGCTCCTTTCGGTTCTTCATGGTCTTCTGACGCTGTCTCTTGTCATTGAATTCCCGTTCGAGGACTTTGATGTGGCTTTCGAACGCATTCAAAACATCGAGCTTGGAGAGAGCCTGGAATTTTTCTTCAGACCGGAAAAGTTCATTCTGCTTGATAATCGCCTGGGCTTCTGACCAGCGAGTGTATGGCTCCATTTCAAGCGACTTGAGTAAGCCTACGAGATCTTCAATCGCCTGCTTGCGCGTCCGTTGTTCGCGCTCCTGCTCAGCCTTGCGAAGCCCGTGGATGTACTCGTCGAACAGCTGTCGGCGTTCATCTTCGTTGGATGTGGAACGGAAGATAGTTTCACCTTCAATCATGACGCGCGCAGTCCTGAAAAACGGAGATTAGCATTATGGCGCCTGGTATCGGGGGCTCGCGCGTATACATACTTCCATCTGGTATAGTGTTTGATCTCTGGGTGACTCTTGAGCATCACAGAGAAATCCTGCCTCAGCTTCGCAATGCGGTCCTTGGCTTTCTCCTGCTCCTGTTGTTTCAGCTCGATAATATACTTATCAAAGGCCGCCTTACGATCCTTGGGATCCTTCAAGGCGCGGTACTGCGGTTCCTTGATGATTGCGCGCAGGGTCCTCTCCCAGGTCCAATCGGTGCCAACATTGCTGCGGCGCAACAGCTTCACGAAAGCACTCTCAGCCTCATCAAAGTTGCTATACTGGGGCTCGTTCTTGTCGCTCGCAGTAATGGACGTGGGCAATGTCATCGGCCTCGCAGTGCCATCGGCCGCAGCCTCCATCATTTGTCCCGGAATCGCAAGTGCGCGCTCGGTATTCTGGGACTGCTGCTGCTGCTGCTGCTGGCCGGACTGCTGGGTGCCCCCCGCGACGAAGGCAGGCATCGCAGGGAGACCGTGCGGTGGCGTGTGTTGGACCTTCTCTAGAGCCTGGCGGTATTCGTCGGGCATCGACCATGTGGTCTCTCGCGTCTGCGCATGGTACCTGTATGTTTGTTTGCGATCAGCGCGCCGGGAAGCAGACGCGTAGGGGACGGGGGAGGGGGGGGGGGGGGGGTAGTATACCAGTAGGGTCTTCCGTCTGCGGCCTTGTGCTCTTTCCAGGCGAGATCCTGCAATGCTCTCTGCCATGTCGTCAGCGGGCGAACGCGAATCGGCGAGGCTTCTGAACGGCTTTACCTCCGCCGAGCTCATCAGCTCCACTGGCTTCGTCCATTGGGTTGCCTTTGTCTGAACATTATAGTAGTAGATCTTGCCGTCGGCAGCCTTCGCCTCCTGCCAGACTTGCGACATCTTTGTGGTCGGGCGAGAAGTCAGCCGTGTAGCCGCTTTAACAGTGGGCGAAGTTGTCGAAATACACTCCGATAAGAGACGTGTACGCAGACGTGTTGAAGGGATGGATGTATGCGACGAAACAACTCTCGTTTGGACTGTATGCGGGAGGTTGGGGGGGCCGGGGGTGGAGAGTGAGGACAGAGAAGGAGTTCCGTTCGATAAAAGAATGCTGGCTAGGGCAGAACAGCCACGACAGGCGCGACCATCACACAACACCCGTGCCAAGAATGACCAAACTCGCAGCACATGACATCGGAGGAATCATCTTTCGGTTCTTCGGTCTCTACTTCGTTCAAGATCCTCCCATAGAGTGATGATGGTCTGAGAGTGCGGTAGCCCTTCATTTGACACATACTCGTTCCGTCAGTTGCGGAAAATCCTGCAAAGGATAGGAGATTCTCCAGAGAAGAGAGTGTTTCTTCGACGAGCTGTGCTACAGGTAAGACACCGATTCGGGACGAAAAACACTAGTCGAGTGCTTCAGTCGAGTGGCGCTCACATATGTCTGGAGGTGCTCTACATATTAGGAGTCGAAGAAGAAGCTCTGTGTGTGCCGTTCTCTAGTGGCAGGACTGGTGCCAACCTCCGCGAAGTTATCTGGGTACCGTCTCACCTCCGTCTCCTCCCCGAGAGCCCCACCTCCCATCCCGCCGTCCATCAGCATCCATCATGTCCGGTCCCCCGCGCGGCCACAGGCGGAATCTATCCACCGAAATCTCGGAAACAGCGCGACTGGACGTGATTGTACCGCACGTCTCCGATCTCGACATAGCTGCGGCCATCGCGGCGGCCGAGAGTGGAGAAACCAAGGGTTCCACAGCATCAAATGTCGCCGCCGTCGCTCGTGTCGTGCAACGGAGTCATCTATTCTACGGTTAGCCAGGCTTTGTCGTCCTTCCCTACGACCGTTGGCCACCCCAACTGAATTCCGATCAATCTTGTCGCAGATGAGGAGCTGCCCGTGTTTATTGTGCTGCAAATTTTGGTCCCTTTGAGCGACGAGCTCTACGATCACTACCTCGCACGCCTCGCCGTTTCTTTGGAGGTCACGGCGATCGATGGACAGAAGCAGCAGCAGGGTCATCTGGGGAGGGGGCAAGATCCGGTGCACCTGCTGTTCCAGACAGTCATCGACGAGAAGGATACGCCGCGAATCCCAATCGGAGATTCGACGACGCGACTGGCAGTGTGGAAACTGCAAGTTCCGCTCGGCCATCCGCGAGCCCGACTCAACAATCCCAAAGTTCTCCTCACCTGCTCGGCGACCTTGCGGCCCGCCGAGCTACAGAAGCCGCTGTTTGAGGACGACTACATGACATCCCGACAGCCAATGGGGGTGAATCTGCTCGAGTCGTTTGCCGAAGACCCATTGGTGTCTCGGGCGGCCCCTCGCTTGTCGGCCCACCGAGTGTCGCGCGTCATCCCGATCACCCAAGCGCCACAGCAGGCAATCCGACCGTTGGGCTATGCTGCGAAGAGGGCGTTCAACATATATCCGGCGATTAATATTCGCCTGCGGTACTCCCGGATACGCTCTGGAAGCAGACACATCGTGATCGCATCCCTCGACCTTGAAATTACGCCTTTCAGCGACTGCAATGTCACCATCAACAGCGTCGACATCACCGTAGACGGCGGAAAAGCGACCCTGGTTGGGAATTCTCCATCCACGGCATTGCCGGTTACATGTCGACCTCGCGACGACACGACGTTCCTCTACACGCTCTCGCAGATCGATACTGGCAGCGAAATGACGCCTGCCCAAACCCCACCACCGGGCTCGCAGGTCAGAGCGATATCCGTCAGCCTCAAAGCCACGGCTCTGGTATCCGACACCTGCCACCCGCGGATCTACACGAACTGGACAACAACAGTGGACTTCGCTCCGCCTTCCGCGCCTCCAGTGTTCTCGACCCACGCGGGAATCCAGCGGCCCCACCGACCGCCGTCACTCGGTGCCATCGTCCACGGCGCCACGGTGCAAGCCTCGTCTGGCATCCGCCCAGGAAATCTCGTGGCGCCACTCCCCTCTCCGAACGTCGTCTTCACGCCGCCCATGGAGGCGCGCGGCTTCGCGCCGGGGCACGGCCCATCGACCGCCGACGGCGGCAAACAGGATCTCACCGTGACGTTTACCGGACCGTCGAGAGTGTACGTCGGCGAGATGTTCACGTGGTCGGTGTTCGTCGTCAACCGGTCCAGCCGCGCCAGGAAGCTCGCGCTGCTCATCCCGCCAAAGCGGAAGCGTGTGGGCGACGGAAAGACATTGCCCGCCACCCCTGCAGGCGCTGACCCGCCGGAGCCCGTGATCGACGAGTCGATGGTGTACCAATCGCACAAGTCCCGCTACCTGGAGCCGGCGGAACTGGTACCGCTAGTCCACGATGTCAGGATCGGGTGCGTCCTCGACTCG
>Ga0307508_10004037_pt1 | contig 14525 bp, 14 predicted proteins | sample 9_EM_MG_FD_203089 | JGI IMG/M metagenome (GOLD analysis project Ga0307508, IMG submission 203089) | Populus trichocarpa ectomycorrhiza microbial communities from riparian zone in the Pacific Northwest, United States - 9_EM | ecosystem: Host-associated > Plants > Roots > Unclassified | place... | reverse complement strand
CAGCCGAAAAGCGATTCCGGGTGGGGGCGGGCCGGAGGCCCGAGTTTCCTTAGCCCAGGGCAACGCCCTGGGTTGGGAGGGCGGCGGCTGGGGGATCGGTTTGTGATTCGCATCGACTACGTCTCACCGCTCCCGCCGGTCCGCTCCGGGATCTCCGACTACAGCGTCGATCTGCTGCCGCATCTCGCGGCGCGCGCCGATGTCCGTCTGATCCATCTGCCGGGGCAGCCGGTGGCTCCGGAGGTCGCGGCGCGCTGGCCGCTGGTGGCGGCGGTTGAGACCGGACACGATGCGCAAGGCTCCCGCGTTCCTCTCTATCAGATGGGCAACAACCGGTATCACGACGGCGTCGTCGATCTGGCGCTGCGGCTGCCCGGGGTGCTCACACTCCACGACGTGGTGCTGCATCACCTGCTGCTCGACGTCACGCTCGGACGCGGGCTGTTCGACCCCTATGTGGACCGGTTGACCCAGGACCACGGCTGGGTGGGCCATGCCGCCGCGGTGATCAAGCGCTGGGGAGCGTATGGCGACGCGGCGGTGTTCGCCCTGCCGGCCCACCGCACCCTGCTGCGCCGGCAGCGCGGCGTTCTCGTGCACAGCCGCTGGGCGGCGGAGCTGATCGCCGAGGAAGACCCGGCCATCCGGGTGCGCGCGATCGAGATGGGCATTCCCCTGCCGCCGCCGGCCGATCCGGAGGCCGGCCGGCGGTTGCGGCAGCGCTTCGGTCTTCCCGCGGACGCGCCGGTCCTCGGCTCGTTCGGGTTCCAAACGCCGATCAAACGGACCGCCGCGGTCGTCCGCGCGCTGGCGGCGCCGGGCCTCGAACGGGTTCACCTGCTCGTGGTGGGCGAAGTGTCGCCCGCGGTCGATCTGGAGGGCGAAGCGCGGCGGGCGGGAGTGGCCGACCGGGTGCATCTCACCGACTTCCTTCCCTATGAAGACTTCGAGGCGTCGATCGCGGCGGTTGATCTCTGTCTCAATCTCCGCTATCCGACGGCGGGCGAAACGTCCGCCTCCCTGCTGCGGGTGATGGCTCTCGGCCGCCCGGCCGTGGTCTCGGACTATGCCCAGTTCACCGACCTCCCGGAATCGGTGGCGTTGCGGGTGCCCCTGGGAGATGAAAACCGAGACGAGGAGCCGGCCGCCCTCGCGGCGCGGCTGCGCGAGCTGCTGGCGCAGCCGGAGCGGCTGCGTGCGATGGGGGCCGCGGCGCGCGAGCACGTGCGCACCCGGCACGATCCGGAACGGGCGGCCGACGCGGTGATCGCGGCGGTGCGGGAGTGGCAGGAGCTTGCGCCTCCTGGAGGTCTATCCGATGACTTGGCCGGCCGGCCTGAGATTCCGTCTCCGTCGAGCCTGGCCTGGGGACGGTTGGACGGCGAGATGGACGTCGCCGGCGCCGAGCTGCCATGGCCGGAGGGGGAGCGCCGCACGTTGCGCATCCGCCTGCGCAACCGCGGTTTCGCCCGCTGGCTGGCGGGGGAGCGGGGGCCGGGCGGTGTCGCGGTGGTCGTCAAGCTGTTCGTGGACGGCGAGGATCTGCTCGCGAATCGCCGCTGGCTCGCCCTGCCGCGCGACCTCGCACCGGGGGAGGAAGCGGTGTTCGAAACCGACGTCCGCCGGCCGCCGGGTCCGCCCGGCTCCGCGCACCTGTGGATCGAGCCCCATCTGTTCGGCGGCCTGGGGATCTCCAAATACGGCGGACCTCGCTGGGAGCGGTATCTTTGAGACCTGTGAAGCGATCCGTTCTCGCGCTGGTGGGCTGGACCGTCCTCGGCCTTCTCCTTCTCGCGACCCTGATCGCCGCCGTACGCTTCGACCGCACCGGCCGGCCGTCGCTGGTCGGCGACGAGGCCACCTATGCCATGCAGGCCGCGAGCCTCGCCTGGGACTTCGACCTGCACTACTCACGCGACGACTTCGACCGCTTCGTGGCGCAGTGGGGCGGCCCGCCGGACGGCCTGATCCTGCAAAGCCGCGACAACGGCATCCACATCACCTACGGCAAGCCGTTCCTCTACGCGCTGGCGATTGCGCCGTTCGTGCGCTTCGCTCCGGTCAACGGCGGCCTGGTCGCCAACGCGCTCTTCCTGGCGGCGGCGGCGATCCTCTCCGGGTGGTCGCTGCAGCGCCGCATCGGCAACTCCGCGCCGCTGTGGGTGGCGGTCGCCGTCTTCGCCTCGGTCTCCTTCGCCTACACCTTCTGGGTGCACGCCGACATCTTCCTGCTGGCGACCACGGCCGCCGGGTTCGCGCTCGCCTACTGGGGACCCGCGGAGAGTGAAGAGACGACGAAGAAGCCGCCGCCGCAGATCTGGAACGACGGAGAGGACGAGCCCGAGCTCAGACCCTGGATCGGCATCCTCCGCTGGATCCTTGCCGGCGTGCTGCTCGCCGTCGCGGGCGCGTTCCGTCCGTGCTATCTCGCTCTCCTGCTGCCCGCCGCGCTGGCGGCCTGGTCGTCAGGAAAGTCTTTACGCTGGAAGAGGCTCGGGAGTCTCCTTGCCGGCGCCTTCGGTCTCCTCTTGATCACCTCGCTCGTGCAGTATGCGGCGGGCGGCGACTGGAGCGGCTACGGCGGCGAGCGCCAGGGGTTCTACCCGCGCACCGGCTATCCGGAGGTCGACTTTCCGGCCAGCCGCTGGAACATCTCCATCCAGAAGTGGGGGAACACCGCCTGGCTCCAGGAAGGTGGGATCGAGCCGAGCTTCAATCCCAAGCTCCTGGGCTGGAACACGCTCTACTTCTTCGTCGGACGCAACGTCGGCGTGCTGCCCTACTTTCTGCCGCTCCTCCTCGGTTTCCTCGCTTGGCGCGGTGGGGGGAAACAGCAAGGGCGGTGGACGATCCCGTTCGCGGTGGCGGCGGCGATGCTTTCGATCCTGCTCATCCGCCCGTTCAACTTCTACGGCGGCGGCGGCGCCATCGCGGACCGCTACTTCCTGCCGCTTTATCCGGCGTTGTGGTTCCTGGCCGCGCGGCCGCTCCGCGCGGTGACCGGCGTGCTCGCCGCCGTGCTGATCACCGCCGGAGCCGCGCCGTTCCTGCTGCCGCTGTGGTCCCACCCGACGGCTTTTCCCATCGGCGAGGATGGTCGCTACGCCCACGTCTCCGACTTCGCGCACCAGTGGCTCCCCTATGAGACGACCCAGAGCCACATTCCGGGCGGTCAGGACGTGGGGATGAACGGCATCTGGCTCAAGATGCTCAACCACAACGTCTACCGCACCAACGAGACCAGTCTCCGTCTGGTGGGCGACAAACAGGGCGAGATCCTGCTCGGCAGCCCGCGGCCCCTGGAGCGGGTCTACTGCGAATTCGGCCCCGAGGCGCCGGTCAAGCTGGAAGCGGGCGCGCTCGTTCTCCATCCCGCCCTCCTGCGTCCCGACGGCTCGATCACCTTCGACGTGCCGCTCAGCGAGCCGCGGGCGGTCCATCCGATGTGGTGGACCAAAGACGACTACTACCTCTACGTGCTGCGCCTGCGCCTGCCCGGCATGCCCGCCATTCCGGTCAGCCTGCAGATCGAGCCCGTGCAGGATCTGATCCAAAAACATTGAGCCTGGAATCGAGGACGAACCCGAGGATGGAAGCGAAGCCGGAACGCAAAAGTTGGATCACCCAGGTGCGGGACCTTCTGGCCTCGCCGCCGCCGCGGCGCCTCCTGCCGAGCGACCTGCGCCAGGCCGCCGTGCTGGTGCCGTTGTACGTCGACGCGGGAGAGCTGTGGACCCTCCTCACCAAGCGGACGGACAACCTGCCGAGCCACCGTGGCCAGATCGCCTTCCCGGGCGGCGGCCGCGAGCTCAAGGAAGACCCCTGGGTGGCGGCCACCCGCGAAGCCCACGAAGAGATCGGCCTGAATCCGGCGACGGTGCTCGAGCTCGGCGCGCTCGACGAAGGGGAGAGCCCGGCCGGCTTCCGGGTCATCCCCTGCGTCGGTGCCATCCCTTTTCCTTTCAAAGCCGAGCCGAACGCCGCCGAGATCGCCGAAGTCTTCAGCCTGCCGCTCTCCGCCTTCGCCGATCCCAAGCTGGTGGAAGAACGGCCGGTCAACTTCGACGGCGTCGTGCGCGAGCTGCGCATCTACCACATCGGCCGCCGCCAGATCTGGGGCCTCACCGCGCGCATCCTCCAGAACCTGCTCATCCGGCTGGGGATGGAGAGCGGCGAGGTGAGCTAGGATGAGAGCCGTGGAAAACATCGGGGCTCTATCGGTGAAGGGCTTCAAATCCTTCACCGACGCACAACGGTTGGAGATCCGGCCTCTCACGTTGCTGGCGGGGGCGAACAGCTCGGGGAAATCGAGCGCTCTGCAGCCTCTCCTTCTGCTCAAACAGACCCTTGAGCACAGCTTCGATCCCGGTCCGCTTCTCCTTGACGGACCGCATGTGAGGTTCACCTCTGCGAGCCAGCTCCTGACGCGCTCTGGCGGCCGTCAAGTCTGCGAAGAATTTGAGGTTTCCATCGCTGTGGGAAACCAGAGACTCACGGATGTCTTCCGGCGGCGTGCCGACGAGAAATTCGATCTCGCCAGGATGACTTATTCCGTCGGCTTGAGGACGCTTACGCTTGAGCCGGGGATGAAGGGCGACCAAATCGTGGAAACCGGCGTCGGAGGTCTACTCAAGGGGCTCGATGGGGCGGTCGTTCGCAACCGTTGCTTCCTGGGACTTGCGCCCGAGGAGAGCTCGATCTCCTCGGGAATACCAATGCTGCCCAGGACGGATGACTTTGACCGGGCCCTGCGCTCGATCCTTCATGTACCCGGGCTCCGTGGTAATCCTCTGCGGACGTACCCGACAACGGATGTCGGCAAGTACTTTCAGGGCACCTTCGAGAACTATGCTGCCAGCATCATCGCTGCGTGGCAGCAATCCGGCGATGACCGCCTGGATCGGCTGAGCGAAGCGCTCTGCCGTTTGGGGCTTACGTGGCGGATCCGGGCCAATCCGGTGGATGCGACTCGCGTAGAGCTCCTGGTTGGCCGGCTGCCCCGTCAGAAGAACGGCAAAGATGACGTGGTCAATATTGCGGATGTAGGATTCGGCGTTTCTCAGGTCGTCCCCGTTCTCGTCGCACTGCTCGCCGCCGAGCCGGGGCAACTCATCTACCTGGAGCAACCCGAGCTTCACCTGCATCCACGTGCCCAGAGAGAGCTTGCATCCCTGCTTGCCGAGGCCGCGGAGAAAGGCGCTCGGATCGTCGCCGAGACCCATAGCTCCATCCTGCTTCTCGCGACCCAGACGCTTGTGGCGCAAGGGAAGCTCGCGGCCGATCTGGTCCAGCTCCACTGGTTCACCCGAGATGCGAGCGGCTCGACCCAGGTCACCAACGGCGGGCTCGATCGACTGGGCGCTTATGGAGATTGGCCCGAGGACTTTGGCGAAGTCCAGATGGAGGCCGACGACCGCTATCTCACCGCTGTGGAGTCGGCTGCTCTCGGAACCAGGAAGCATGCCCGCAAAAAAGCGGATCGTGGTTGACGCCTCCGTCGCCCGGTCCGCCGGCCAGAAACCGGTGCCGGACTTTGTCTCGGCCCGGAGCCGGGAGGTGCTGGAGGTGATCCTCAGGGCTCGGCACAAGGTTGCCTTCAGCGCGGAAGGATTGGCTGAGTGGAGAAAACACCGATCGAGGTTTGCCCGCGGATGGCTCGTTCAGATGTTCTCGCGGAAGCTGACGGTGCTTCTCGGCGACACCACGAACACCGACCTCAGAGATCGACTCCGGCCGTGCTGTTCCTCTGAGTCCAAATGGCGGGCCATGGAGAAGGATTGCCACCTCGTCGAGGCTGCCTTGCAGGTCGACCGCGTCGTGGTCTCCCGCGATGAAATCGTCCGTGATCTCTTCCGGCAGGCCTGTTCGAGTGTGGCCGAGCTCCGAGCCGTGCTCTGGGCCAACCCGGAGCTCGAAGAAGAGCAGGTCGTCACCTGGCTCGAAGGCGGAGCCAGGGATGAGCAGGCGAGGCGGTTGTCCTCTCTCAATCCGACCTGGCTATACCGTCCGTGAGTAGCGGCACGTCTGTCGGACTGACACCGAGGGGCGCCTGCCGCCATGGCCCCGATCCCAACTGAGCTGTGGCCTCGCCGAAAGATCAATCCACCCGGTTGACGGGCCGGTCGTTGCGGACGAAGACCCAGGCGGAGTTGGTCACGTTGCTGTAGAAGAGCGTCACCCACACCTGGAGCGGCTCGATCTCGAAATCGAAGACGTAGGGGAAGACGACGTGGAGAGAGCCGGCCCGCACTCCTTCGCGGAACTTGCCGGCGAACGCCTGAACGTTGGTGCACGGTGCCACCTCGGTGAAGAAATTTTTCCCGATGACGTTCTCCTTCTTCCTGCCCGACAGGGTGACCTCGGTCTTGTTGTAGCCGAGGATCTTGCCGTTCTCGTCGAGACGGATGGCGCCGAAAGGGAGGCGGTCCAGGTCCGGCTCGCCGAGATGCTCGATGCGTTCGATGTCGGCGCGGCCGACCAGGTGCTCGTCATGCTGCATGTCGTTACCCTCCAGACTGTCCTTCATGGTTCAGGCATAGTCTAACCGACTAGCGCGTACCCCGAGCGGGTGGAGAGCGGCGACGTGAGCTGATCGCGCGATCTTCAGGTGCCGGGCGTCTGCAAGCCGCAATTCCCCGGATTGACGTCGAGGCTGCCGATGCGCATCCCTTCACCGCCATGCAGCGTATAGCGCAGAGTGATCTGGTGCCGCAGGAGATTCCTGGCCGCGTTGGAGTCGCACGCGGCTTTGACGAGCACCGGGCGCATGGACTCCAACTGGGGTCCCGTCGTCGGGTCAAAATCCTTGCCTCGGGACGTATATCGCTTGAGCTCTGCCAGGTTGAGATCAAACGGGGAATCCCCTTTGATCAGTGAGCTTCCCCGCATCAGCAGGCGAATGTTGAGGACCAGGACCCCCGGCAGCGCCTCCGCGCTCATCAGCTCCGAGTTGTCGTCGATCTTCTGGACACCACCTTTGTTGAGCTTGTCCGCCATTTGGCGGATCATCTCCTGGGCGATTTCCTCCTTCGAGGGGCCGCAGTGGACCAGCGTGACGCAAAGCAGGAGCACGGCGACGGCTCCGGTGAGGCCGGCAGTCTTCTTCATTCTCATCTCCCCTGGGAATCGGTTCAATCCGTCCGGCCTGGCTCGCCGAGATGCTCGATGCGTTCGATGTCGGCGCGGCCGACCAGAGGCTCGGCATGCGGCATGTCGTTGCCCTCCAGACTATCCTGCGCGATACAGACATAGTCTAACCGACTGGCACGCGCCCCGAACGGGTGGAGAGCGCCAACGAGCAGGTAGGGGCCTCCGGCGAACGGGTAGGCGTTTCCCCCGAACCGGTGGAGGACCCCACCTGCCGGGTGCCGCGGCCAAACGGCTCGCCGTCTCCGCACCCTCACTCCCGGCACCTCTCCCTGCTCCCACGGGAGAGAAAGGGGCCGGGGGTGAGGGCGCAGCTCACCCCGGGCTGACGCGGCACGGCCAGGGAGCCTCGCGGTCAGCCCTTCTCACAGATTGAGTTGTCAATGAACCCGGAGAGTCTCTCGGTCGCGGACAGGCCGTTCCCGTTCACTCGGATTGCCGTGTCCTTCATCCGGAGACTCTCTTGACCGGCGCGTTGCCTCTCTGAGCGGCCCGTCAACTCATTTCCGCCGCCGAGAGAGTCGCTCGGTCGACGAGATACCTTCCGAGCCGATCGCCAAGTCATTTTCCGCTTCCGGAGAGTCTCTCCATGATTCAGGAAGACTTTTCTCCGATTTGTAGCCTCCTTATGCTGGAGAGTAAGTCTCTCGGCCGTAGAGTCTAGACGCGCAGCGGAAAACGTGCGTATAGTACAGATGTCTTCGGAGAGAGGCTAGATCGGGCCTGCGAGAGCTGCCAATAGATCGATGGACAGAAGGCTTCCGAGTTCGAGACAATGGTGGCATGCGCGAGACCACCATCACCGAGCTGAGAAACCACGCGAAGAACTTTTTCGACGCCGTCGAGGAGGGCGAGACCGTTCGCGTGTACCGCTATGGCCGGCCGGTTGCGGACATCGTTCCGGTCAAGACGGCGATACCGGCCTGGAAAACCTCCCCACTGACCCGGCTTTCTCTGGACAGCCTGAGCCTCGGTGATGAAGTTGTAGCTGGCCGCCAGCGGTGAAGAGCTTGCGGTGTTAGACCTTTCGATGAGGAGCCCCTGATGACGACGAGATCTTTCAAGGTCCAGGTTCCCCAGGACACGCTTGACGATTTGCAGCAACGTCTTGCCAAGACGCGCTGGCCCGATGAAGTCGAGGATGCAGGATGGGATTACGGCACGAGCTTGGCTTATCTGAAATCTCTGGTGCAGTATTGGCAAAGCAAGTTTGATTGGCGGGAACAGGAAGAGGTCATTAATCGTTTCGCGCACTTCCGCACCGAGATTGACGGCTTCGGACTCCATTTCATCCATGAGCGAGGGCGTGGCGAGAATCCGCTTCCGATCATTCTGACCCATGGTTTTCCTGATTCATTTTTGCGTTTCGCCAAAATCATCCCGATGTTGACCGATCCGGCAGAGTACGGCGGCGACCCGGCAGATTCTTTCGACATCGTCGTTCCCAGTCTGCCCGGCTATGGATTTTCCGACAAGCCGACGAGAGGGGGAATGCTCTTTCGGGTCGCTGATCTCTGGGCAACCCTGATGACCCAGCGATTGGGCTACGAACGCTATGGAGCGCATGGGGGCGACTGGGGCAGCACTGTCACGGAGCATCTCGCCCGCAGCTACTCGGATTCGGTGGTTGGCATCCACCTGACCGACGTTCCTTTTGCTCATCTGTTCGAAAAGCCCAAGGACCTGTCAGCCAGCGAGAAGAAATTCATCGCCAAGAGCAAGAAGTGGCAGCAGGAGGAGGGGGCTTACGCGATGATCCAAAGCACAAAGCCGCAATCCTTGGCGTATGGGCTGAACGACTCGCCTGCGGGCCTGGCCGCGTGGATCGTCGAGAAGTTTCGCTCTTGGAGCGACTGCAATGGCGACATTGAGACGCGATTCACCAAGGACGAGCTGCTGACGAACCTCACGGTTTACTGGGCAACCGGGACAATCAATTCGTCGTTCCGGTTCTATTACGATGCGGCGAATGCTGGTGCGATGACATGGATTGTTGAGATGGTCAAGAAATGGGCCGGCTCGTCAACGGTGCCCACCGGGTTCGCGAGCTTCCCTCACGATCTTCTGCCGCCGCCCCGCGAGTGGGCGGAGAGGTTCTTCAATATTCAGCGCTGGACGGAGATGCCGAGCGGCGGACATTGGGCCGCGACGGAAGAGCCGGAGCTGCTCGCCGAAGATATTCGTGCCTTTTTCCGTCCTTTGCGAACACCCAGCATTCGCTGAGTGCGCCGCGAGGCGTGGAAGAGCTCATGGTCGCAGGTGTCGTCCTGGCGATGACATCTGGCGCCTGCCACAATTCTACAGAAGTTACACCATTGCAACGATAGATTTCCGGGTGTCCGGGCATTAGATTGGGCTGCGCTGCCTTCCCTCTATGAGCTCTGGAGACGTGTTGCTGACTTTCATGTTGAGGAAGCCGGCAACTGCATTCGCTGTGAAGAAATCTCGACGCCGGGTTGTCCTTGTTTTCTTGAAGGAGGATGGAGCAATGAACACGGCCAGAATCCCCATGCCTGGTGCCTTACGGTGGAGAGCCACGCATCCCTTGCTCGACGCCGACGGCTCGTGCACACTGATCTACGACCTGGAGAGGGCGGTCGTGTTGGAGGTCCCGGAGGAGCTTCGCCTGCACGTTGCGCCGGCCCTGGAGGCTGGCGATCTCGATGACGAGCTGCTGAGCTGGCTGGTCAACGAGGACCTTCTCTCCACGGAAAGCTGGGTGGGCTGGGCCGGCGAGTTGGACCACGGTCCTCTCGACTCTGCGAGTGGGTGGAGCTTCTGGACCATCGACCGCTTCGACGATGAGGTGCACGCTCGGGTCTCCCCGATCTCTGAGGATGAGGTGAGGGAGGTCCTGGAGTCGGTCTTCAAGCAGAGTGCTGGTGCTTCGCGGGTGGAGCTTCTGCTGGACTGGAACGGTACGTTCCCCGAGGCGCCGCTGGTGGAGCGCGTGATCGTCGAGGCGCGCCGGATGGCGGCTCTGGCCCGCCAGGAAGTCTCGTTTGAGCTCGTCCTCGACAGCCGGAAGGTGACGCGTGCCGCCGCCGCCTTCCTCACCTCTTGGCCACTCCACGTCCGATTGCGCTGTGGTGCCTTTCCGGCCCCCGGCGCCGTGTTGGCCGAGCAGCGGCTCTGGATGTCCGGCACAGTCCCCTTACTCCTTCTTTTGGGCATGATGGACCGCTTGAACGTGCAGTGCTCCCTGGCCGATGGCGCCCGGCTCGCCGACCTGTGGGTCTGGGCCAAGCAGTCCGGAATTCGCCATCTGGAAGCTGTGCACGCTGACCTTTCCGCGCCGGCGGACGTCCTGCCGCTGGGCGAGCAGGTGCGCGAGTGCCGGCACGACCTGACGGCGGTTGGCGAGGAGATGGCGTCCGATCTCGAGGCGCGCCGCATTCCGGTCGACTACCGGCCGCTGACTCGCATGGTCCGCCGGTTGATGGGGAGCGAGCCGCGCATCGAGCCGGTGTCCGAGCCCGAGCCGGGCTGGGAGTCGGGATCTCCGGCATGGCCCGACATGTGGACCGGCGGCGACAGCGCCGGCCCCCTCCGGGCAGTCCAAGCCGGAGCCTCCGGCGCGCGGCACGGCGCTCACGCTCTCGATTCGGACCTCTCGCCCTGCCGGGCCTGCTGGGCGCGATCCCTCTGCAATCACAGCACCCTGTTGGCGGCTTCCGTCGGCGATGATCTGCGCGAGCCGTCGCCCGAGCGCTGCTCCCTCTGGCTTGCTGAGGCCGAAGCCGCCCTCCGTCTCCACCACCGGCTGGCGCAGTGCGATCCCCTGGATGTCCTCCGCCTCCTCGGCGATTCGGGGCCGATCCCCCTCGACCCGCTGGGCCGGTGGGAGGATCCGGGGACTCCGAATCAACCATTTTGATCGCGAACTGCGTGTCGTATTTCCGGCCGCTGCGGAGACGGCGATTAGCGCGCAAATCTCTGGCGTGGTAGAATTTAAGTTTGTAGGGAAATCTTACTTCGGATCTTCGTGAAGGTGAGATGGGTGCGAGTTGGAGATGCAACCCCTTCACACATTCCAATGCAGCCACGAGCTCGGGCTCGTCGGGCTGTCCTATCTGATCTCGGCTTTTGGGGCCTACTGCGCCCTCCAATGCGCCGTCCAGACTCCTCATCTTCAGGGCTGGCGGCTGGTCGCTGGCCTCGTTCCTGCGGCAGTGGCGATGGGCGGCGGCGCTGTCTGGTCGATGCACGTCATCGCGATGACCGCATGCAGGATGCCTTTTCAGGTGTCCTACGATCCGCTGTTGACTCTGGCGTCGCTCCTGCTCGCCATCCTGGTCACCGGCGTTGGGCTCTATGCCGCCGCCAGCGAGCGCCGGCGCCTGGTCCGCGTCCTCGCAGGCGGAGGCTTTACAGGTCTGGGGATCGTGACGACGCATTACACGGGCATGGCGGCAATGCGCATGCCCGCCCGGATCATCTGGCGGCCAGGCTTGATTCTGGCTTCCGTCCTGATCGCGATCGCGGCTGCGATCTTGTCGCTCTGGTTCGCCTTCAACCTGCGCAGCAGGCTGCTGAGACTCGGCAGCGCCCTGGTCATGGCGGGAGCCATCTGCGGCATGCACTATGCCGGCATGGAAGCCGCGGTCTTCGTTCCGGCCGACCAGTCGCTCACCGCGTCGGGGATAGTGCACGGATCGGACGAGCTCGGTTTCATCGTCTTCGGTGTCACCCTTCTGGTGCTCGCGCTGCTTCTGATGGAGAGCCGCATCATGGAGATCCGGGAGCTCTCGGAGCGCCTGAACGCCATCCGCGAGGAGGCGAGCGCGAGGATAGCGCGCGAGGTGCACGACCAGGTCGGGCAGATGTTGACCGCACTGCACATGGAAGTGGCCTGGTTGCAAAAGAGGCTGGAGCCGCGCGAGGAGATCACGGGGAAGCTGCAGTCAATGATCCAGATGCTCGACAGCGCAGTGGACGCCGTGCAGCGGATCACGACCGAGCTGCGGCCCGCCATTCTGGACCATCTGGGTCTCGAGGAGGCGGTCGAATGGTACGCGGGAGAGACCGAGAAGCGGACCGGCATCTCCTGCCGTCTCCGCTTGAGCCTTGGCAGCACGGCTCTCGACGACGCAGAACGGTCGACGGCGCTCTTCCGCATCCTCCAGGAGGCGCTCACCAACGTCGTGCGCCACGCCGAGGCGACCGAGGTCGACATCCGCCTCGCCCGGGAAGGCAACCGCGTCATCCTCGCGGTGACCGACAACGGCTGCGGAATCGCTGAGGACAAAATCGCGGATGCGCGGTCTCTGGGCTTGCTCGGGATGCGGGAGAGGGCTCGCGCGCTGGGCGGAGACATCTTGATCCGCAGGGCTCCCGGCCAGGGAGCCATCGTTGAGGCGCGCTTGCCGCTATGACCCGATGATCCGTCACCGCCCGCGCGTATCATTCGCGCGATGACAGAATTGTAGCTCCTGCAACGATAGCTCTCGGCGCTCTGAAGCCATAGATTGCGCTGAGCCGAGGACTCGCACGCAATGACTGCTTCCACTTCCCCATGACCCGAATTCTGCTGGTGGACGACCACGAAGTCGTGCGGCGGGGATTGAAGCAGATCCTGCGAGAGGCAATCGCGGACGCGTCTTTTGACGATGCCGCAAGCGGCGAAGAGGCGGTGAAGAAGGCTCGCGAGGAGGACTGGGGCATCCTCATCCTCGACATCTCGTTGCCGGGCATGAGCGGCCTCGACGCGCTGAAAGAGCTGCGCCAGATCCGTCCGAAGCTGCCGGTGCTGGTGCTCAGCATGTATCCGGAGGAGCAGTTCGCGGTGCGGGCCCTGCGGGCGGGAGCGGCCGGCTACCTGACCAAGAAGACAGCCGCGGCGGATCTCGTGATAGCGGTCAGGAAACTGCTGGCGGGTGGCAAGTACGTCACCCCGACGCTGGCTGAACGGTTGGCCGGCGAGATTGGCCACGCGTCGGGACTGTCGCCGCACGAGCTGCTCTCCGACCGGGAGTTTCAGGTCTTCCGGCTCCTCTCCGCGGGGAAGACCGTGAAGGCCACGGCCCAGTGCCTCGGGCTCTCGGTGCCCACCATCAGCACCTATCGCACCCGGATCCTCGAGAAAATGGGCCTGACCGAGAACTTCGACCTGGTCCAGTACGCGATCGCCAATCGGATCTTCGACGAGTAGAGATACGGCGACGTACAGATCCGATGAACAGAAGCTTTCCGGGTCTGAGAGAATGGTGGCATGCGCGCGACCACCTTCGCCGAGCTCCTGGATTCCGCAAAGAGATCCTTCTCCTTCTTCGTCCCTGTCCTGGCGTCTTCCTGCCTGCTGCTGACCGCTTGCGCCTCGGCGCCGTCCAAGGCGAAGTTCTCCCCGGGCTCGCTGGCCGCGCGCATCGAAGAGATCGCGTTGCGCAACAACCAGTCCACGGTGGCGGTGGTCTATCAGCACCTCGGCACCGGCGCCATCTATGCGCGCGAGGAGACGGAGTATTTCCACGCCGCGAGCACGATGAAGATCCCGGTGATGATGGCTCTCTTCGCCGCCGTCGAGAACGGCTCGATGCGGCTCGACCAGCAGATCCCGGTGCGCAACGAGTTCCAGAGCATCGTCGACGGCAGCACGTTCAAGCTGGAGGCGAAGGACGACGGCGATCCGGAGCTGTACAAGGCGGTGGGCAGCACGCGGACGCTGGAAGAGCTGATCCGGCGGATGATCACCCGCAGCTCAAACCTGGCGACCAATATCCTCATCGAGAAGATCGGCGCTTCGGACGTCACCGACCTGATGCGCCGGATGGGCGCGCTCGACATCCACATCCTCCGCGGCGTCGAGGACGACGTGGCGTTCAAGGCGGGGCTCAACAACCGCGTCACCGCCAAGGACCTGGCCATCGCGCTGCGCGCGCTTCTCCCCGGCGCTCCGGATTCGACCTTCTCAGCGGCCTCGCGGGCGAAGATGATCGAGATCCTCAAGGCGCAGGAATTCAACGAGAAGATTCCGGCCGGTCTGCCCAAGGGGACGCCGGTGGCGCACAAGACCGGCGACATCACCGGCATCCACCATGACGCGGCGATCGTCTTCCCGCCCGGCAAGGACCCGTACATCCTGGTCGTCCTCACCGCCGGCTTCGCGGACGAGAAGGCCGCCAACCACATCATCGCCGAGATCTCCCAGGTGGTCTGGGATGCCCGCGAGCGCGAAGGGCGGCCTGCGGCGAAGAAGCCCGAGCCGCGGGAGCGGGACGGGAATTGAAAGCGCCCTCACCCCCTGACCCCCTCTCCCATCCCGCTCCCACCTCCCGGGAGAGGGGGAAATACGCCTTTCTGTGCGCTAAACTAGCCGGGGCCTGAGGATTCGAGAGCCCCGAACGGAGGAACATCCCCGCATGGCAACGATGGAACGGATT